>Ga0070741_10004671_pt1 | contig 31688 bp, 26 predicted proteins | sample Coa_R1_4_FD_66440 | JGI IMG/M metagenome (GOLD analysis project Ga0070741, IMG submission 66440) | Surface soil microbial communities from Centralia Pennsylvania, which are recovering from an underground coalmine fire - Coalmine... | ecosystem: Environmental > Terrestrial > Soil > Unclassified ... | reverse complement strand
TGAGGTTCGACGGGACGCGCACGTCGTGGAGGAACACGACGTTCTGGCGGCCGTCACCCAGGTTGTACAGCGGGCGCAGCTCGATGCCGGGTACGTCCATCGGCGAGAGGAAGTAGCTGATCCCCTTGTGCCGTTTGGCGTAGTCAGGGTCGGTGCGGGCGGCGATGATGATCCAGTTGCAGTGGTGGCCTGCGGTGCAGAAGGTCTTCTGCCCATTGATCACCCACTCGTCGCCGTCCTGCACGGCGCGGGTCCGCAACGACGCCAGGTCCGACCCCGAGTCGGGCTCGGTGTAGCCCTCGGCCCACATGATCTCGCCCGCCGCCATGCCGGGCAGCAACGCCGCCTTCTGCTCCTCGGTACCGAGCCTCAGGATCGCCGGGCCGACCGACATGCCGATGCCGGCGATCCCTCCGGCGCGGCGCCGGTCGAGCTCCTCGTGGAGGACGCGCGCTTCGTCGGGGGACATCTCGGCCCCGCCGTACTCGTAGGGCCACTGGGGCTCGAGCCACCGCTTGGCACCCAGCTTCTTCCAGAACCCCCGGTAGAACGCCCAGCGGTCGGGGTCCTCCTCGAAATCCCATTGGAACCCCTCGTACTCAGCCGGGAGCTCCTCCTCGAGCCACGACCGCACCTCGTGGCGGAGTGCCTCGAGCCTGGGCGAGGTCCTGAACGTGATATCCATCCGGCGCCCTCCGCGTCAGCCGTGCTCGACCAGGCCCCGGACCGTGCGGCCCGCGTGCATGTCGGCGTACCCCTCGTTGATCTGCGCGAGCGGGTACCGGCGGGTGATCAACTCGTCGAGGCGGAGCGCCCCCGACCGGTACAGCGCCAGGAGGCGGGGGAAGTCAGCGGCCGGGTTGACCTGCCCGAAGACGTGGCCGAGGAGGCTCTTGTTCGACATGGCGAACATCCCGAGCGCGAGGGCGACGTTCGTCTCGTGCATCGGTGTCACGGAGGTGATGACGAGGCGGCCACCTTTGGAGACGAGCTCCGAGATCGGGCCGACGAGGTCGCCGTACAGGACGCCGACGCAGACGATCACCTTGTCGGCCATGACCCCTCGGGTCAGCTCGGCGAGTTGCCGGGCGGCCTCGTCGACCGACTCGACGGCGACGTGCGCGCCGAGCGACAGCGCCGCATCGCGCCGGAAGGCGATCGGGTCCACGGCCATGATGAGCGCAGCGCCGGCGAGACGCGCCCCCTGGACGGCGTTGACGCCGACCCCGCCGGTGCCGACGACGACCACCGTGTCGCCGGGGACGACCTCGGCGACCTTGACGGCCGCGCCCCACCCTGTTGACACGCCACAGCCCACCAACGAGGCGATGTCGAGCGGGATGTCGGGCTCGATCACCACGGTCTGCCACTCGCTCACGACGACGTGGCGGCTGAACGTGCCGAGGTGCACGAACGAGGGCACGGCCTCGCCCTTCACCTCGTAGCGGTACGCGCCGTCGTAGGACTCGGGCGACATCGCGGCCGCGCCCGCGTCGCAGAGGTTGGCGCGCCCCGACGCGCACCACCGGCACGCGCCACACGACGGGAGCGGCGTGAGGATCACGTGGTCGCCCGGGCGGACGCGGCTGGCGTCGGGGCCCACCTCGATGACCGTCCCGGCACCCTCGTGGCCACCAATGAGGGGCAGTGGCACCGGCATGTCGCCGGTCACGCAGTGGTCGTCGGAGTGGCACAGCCCGGACGCCGCGAGCTCGACGAGCACGCCACGGCCGGCGGGTGGTGCGACGTCCACGTCCTCGATCGACCACGGCCCGCCCCGCTCCCACAACACGGCTGCCTGTGTCCTCACCCCGGTCCCCCCTCCTACGCCCGCGGCATCCTACGGCCCGTCGAAATTCCCAGCTCCCCGGCTCTTCGGAGACGCCTGACGGCGCAAGGTAGCGTCGGGCGGTGCCGGTGGACGGGGCAGGCGGGCCACCGGACCCCCTGGAGGTCGCCGCCGACGTGGCTGCTGACACGCTGCTCGGGCCCGAGGGTGCCCTCGACCTCCCGGAGGGTGACTCGGCGCTGGACGCCGCAGTGGTGGCACGGCCGCACCGCGTCCCGGCTTGGCGGCCGATGCGCTACCGCGACTTCCGGCTCCTCGCATCGGGCAACGCCGTCTCGCAGCTGGGCTTCTGGGCGCAGTACGTCGCCGTGGGATGGGTCGCGAGCACGCTCACGACGTCCAAGTTCCTCATCGCGCTCTCGTTCTCGGCCCAGTTCTGGCCATCGCTGGTCCTCGCGCCCGTCGCCGGTGCGTTCGCCGACCGCTACGACCGCCGGAAGCTGGTCATGTTCGGCAACCTGGCCATGGTCGCACCGCCCGTCGTCATCGGCGTGCTGATCCAGCTGCACGACATCAGCGTGCTCTCGCTCATCCTGCTCGTGATGGTGGGGGGTGCCGGGCAGGCGTTCACGCAGCCGGCGACGGTCGCGCTCGTGCCAGCCCTGGTCCCCGACGACGAGGTCCACACGGCGATCGCGCTGAACGCCGGGCTGACCAGCTCGACGCGTGTCATCGGGCCGAGCATCGCGGGGCTCATCATCGCCGCATGGGGGGTGGCGTGGGGGTTCCACATCAACGGCGTCAGCTTCCTCGCCGTCACTGTCGCGTGCATGCTGATCCGTGTCCGGCGGCGACCGGCCGCGAGCGGGACGAGGAGCGTCGTTGCCGATCTCAAGACGGGCGTCGCCTACGCCCGCTCGCACCCGGTGGTCGGTCGGCTGATCATTCTCGTCGCCATCGAGAGCTTCTTCTTCATGCACGCCGCCCTGTTGCCGGTCATCGCCCGCCAGGTGCTGCACGGCGGGGTGTCGACCTATGGGCTGCTGTCGTCAGCGCCAGGCGTCGGCTTCGTCGGTGGCGCGATCGTGGCCGCGTCGTTGCGCACGTCCCGTCAGCGCCGCATTGCCCTTGTCGCCGGGTCCTGCGTCATCGGAGCGTCGTTCGTGACCGTCGGCCTGTCGCGGAGCGTCCCGCTGACGGTCGTCGCGTTGGGACTGTTCGGCCTCGGGTTCTTCGCCATGAACACGACGGCGACGACGATGCTCGTTGCGGCGAGCGAGGACCAGTACCGCGGACGGGTCATGGGCCTGTTCACGATGTTCACGGCCGGCGCCCTGCCGATCAACTCCGTCGTTGCCGGAGCCCTCGCGTCTGCACTCGGCGCGCCCGCGACCGTGGGCCTGTGCGGCCTGGCGATCTTCGTCGCGATCGGTGGCTTCTGCGCGTCGGGCGCACTCCGCGCCATCCGGCGCGCGACGGACGGGCCGGCCGTCGCCTGGGCCGCCGGGCGCCCGGCGGGCTAGCTCCGGCTCCCGCTGGCAGCGCGGCTGCTGTCTGGAACGATGGGCGGTGGGCTAGGAGCGGGCGTGGCGGAGCAACCGCCCGGAAGCGGCGCCGGTCTCCTTGTCGTCTTCGATCGTCACCTCGCCGTTGACGAGCACGTAGCGGTAGCCCACGCCCCGTTGCACGCGCCGCCACTCGCCGCCGGGAAGGTCGTGGACGACCTCGACCGGCGTCATCGCCAGGTTGTCGAAGTCGTAGGCGACGATGTCTGCGGCGGCACCCTCGACGAGCGTGCCACGCCCCGTGAAGCCGGCGCAGTGGGCGGGCAGCGCCGACAGCCGCCAGTGGGCGGCCTCGAGGCTGAGCATGTCATGGTCGCGCACGGCCTTCGCCAACAGCTCCGTCGGGTAGCGGCCAGCGGTCAGGAACTTCGTGTGGGCACCGCCATCGGAGACGCCGGGGATCGCCCAGTCGTAGTCGAGCACCTCCTGGAGGTGGTCGAGGCTGACGTTGGGCGGGTTCGTATAGAAGAGCGTCTTGAGCCGGTCGGCGACCGCGATGTCGAGCATGGCGTCGACCACGTGCTTGCCCGTGGCCGCGGCGACGTCGCCGACGGTGTGGTTGGCCCATTGCTTGGTCTCGTCCGAGCGAGGGCCGAGGACGACGATGTCCGCGAGGGAGTTGGTGGTCACGAACACGCGCGCCTCGCGCAGGGCGGGCCGCCGGGCCGGGTCGGCCAGTTTCGCCAACCGTTCGTCGAGCGACCCGGTCGTGGCATCGGCCCAGGCATCGGCCTCGTCGAAGAGGTTCCAATCCTCGAACGTGAACGAGAAGCCGGCATCGGTCGTCACCGCCTGGCCGTACACGCGCAGCCCCCGCTCACGGCAGCTGTTGAGCCACTCGAGCGTCCGGCGGTGGACGGACGGGTCGTTGTCGAAGACGGTCACCACGTTGTACAGGATCGGCCGCCCGCTGATCTCGGCCAGCCGCTCGTAGAACGGGTGGCTGTTGCCGTCGGCGCGAGCGCACGTCATCTGCACGAACCCGTCGTTGCGCTCGGCGAGCACCTCGGCGAGGACGAAGCACGTCTCGTCGTGCATGACGTCGGTCGTCATCGGCGTGCCGTCGTAGTCGCGTTGGATCGACGCGCCGCTGGCGGGCTCGAGGCGCTGCGCCGACCACCCGCCCGCACCGGCGTCCATGGCTTCGTGCAGGAGCCGGCGCATCTCCGCGTGTTCGGCATCGGTCGGCATCTCTCCGGCCTTGGCCCGCTCGAGGCCCATCACCCAGACGAGCATGGGGGCGATGGGGAAGAACGGCCGCACGTTCACGGCCTTCGGCGCCCGGTTGACGCTCTCGAGGAACTCGGGGTACGTCACCCAGTCCCACGGGAGCCCGGCCTCCATGGACGCGTACGGGATCGCCTCGACACGCGTCATGGTCATCATCGCCCGTTCACGCGCGTCGGGCCGGACGGGGGCGAAGCCGAACCCGCAGTTGCCGATCACGACCGACGTCACGCCGTGCCAGCCCGAGAGGCTGAGGTACGGGTCCCAGAACAGCTGTGCGTCGTAGTGCGTGTGGAGGTCGATGAACCCCGGTGCGACAACGAGGCCGGAGGCGTCGAGGACCGATCGGGCATCAGTGGCCGGGATCCGGCCGATCCGGGCGATCCTGCCGTCCTTGACGGCGACGTCGGCGCGGAACCGCTGCGAGCGGGTGCCGTCGACGACCATCCCGCCCTTGAGCACCGTGTCGAACTCGGCCACTCCGCACCCCCTGTGCACTCGTCCCGGTGACCCGACGCTACACCCCGGGCAGGTCGGGTGTTACGCCGTTACACCGGCCTCTGCTCACGCGCGCGTGACGGGCACCGGTGCGGCGAGGGCCGCTGGCGGCCGCCGCGCGCGGCCGGCGGCACGCCCGGCGAAGACGACCACCGTCATCGCGCCAGCCGTCGCCGTACAGGCGGCGACGCGCCCACCGTGCTGGTACAGGAACCCGGCGGCGAGGCCGGTCACGCCCGCCGTCGCCAGCCCCGCGGCACCCAAGAGCCCCTGCGCCGAAGACGCCCATCGCGGCGGGCTCGCCAACGCGGCGGCGACCTGATTGCCGGGCATGGTGAACGAGTCGGCGGCGGCGTGCAGGGCCGACACGGCGAGGAGCATCCACAAGCTCGGCAGCACGCCGTAGGAGAACGTGCAGACCGTCGCGACGGAGAGGCTCACCGTCACCACGCGGAGGGGGCCGCGGCGCTGCGCGGTGCGACCACCGATCGGGGCGAGGAAGATCATCGGCACGCTGAAGAGCGACAGCGTGAGGCCGATGAGCCACGTTTGGGCGCCGCGGTCGCGCAGGAGTACGGCCCACACCGCCTCGAACATCCCGACGGTGAGGTAGAAGGCCACGGCCATGGCGAGCGCGGCGCGCATGGCGGGCAGCGTGATCAGCTCGCGGATGACCCGGTCGTCATTGGTGGCCGGGCCGGCCGTCAGGTCGAGCCGTACGGCAAGCACGAGGACACCGAGGAGGAGCGCGGCCAGGAACCAGAACGGCGCCCGCAACCCCGCGACCTGGTCCGCGACCGCGGCGAGCAGCGGGCCGCACACGAACCCGGCGACGTCGAAGGACGCGAGGCGGCCAAGGTTCTGCCCGACGTGGTCGGGGTCTCTCGTGATCACGACCCGTCGGATCGCCGGTCCCACGGTCCCGCTGCCGAGCCCGAGCAGGAGCCTCGCGAGCACGAAGGCCCAGAACTGCGTGGCGACCGCGCTCGCGAGCATGGCGAGGGCGGCGACGATCACGCCTCCTCTGACCATGATCGCCGCATGGCCACGATCGGCCTGGCGGGCGAGGAACAGCTGGGCGCAGAAGCCGGCGAGGAAGCCGGCGGCCACGATCAGGCCGAGTTGCGTACCGGAGAAGCCGAACCGGTCACGAAGGTCGGCGAGCAGCGTGTAGATCGACCCGTAGCCGAGCGCGACGCTGCCCGACACGAGGCAGTAGGGGAGCAGAGAGCGCTCCCGGGGCGCCTCGTCGCCGCCCGCGTGCCGCGCCGGCTGCCCCGGTCCGGACGCGGCCATGCCGCAGCGTAGTTCCGGCCGGTGGCGGTGCCCGCCCAGCCACTAGCCTTCGGCCGCGCTCGTCCCGACCATGCAGGCATTCTCGCCCACCCACGCGACCGCGGCGATCCGTGAGCGGCTCGGCCACCCCGTCATCGACTCCGACGGGCACCTCGTCGAGTTCCGGCCCGTCGCCATGGAGTACATCACCAGGGCCGGGGGCGCGGGTATCGCCAACCGGGTCGCCGAGGAGCAGCGGTCGACGTCGCTCTCGCGTGACTGGTACGGCGCCAGCGAGGCGGAGCGCAGGCGGAGATGGCTCCGGCGCCCGGCCTTTTGGACCGAGCCGTTGCGCAACCACGGGCTGGACCTGGCGACGGTGCAGTTCCCCGACCTGCTGTACCGGCGGCTGGACCAGATCGGGATCGACTTCGCCGTGCTCTACCCCACGATGGGGATCAACGCCTTGATGTACGGCGACGCGGAGGTGCGGCGGGCGTGCTGCCGCGGGCTGAACGACTACTACGCCGACCACTGGATGTCGCACCCCGACCGGATGACCCCCGTCGCGGCGATCCCCATGCACACGCCCGAGGAGGCGGTCGAGGAGCTCGAGTACGCGGTGCGCACGCGGGGGTTCAAAGCGGTCATGCTGCCGAGCTACGTCAAGCGCCCGATCGGGGCGGCCGTCGAGGCCGCGCCGGGGCTGGCCCGCTACGCGTGGCGGGCCGACACCTTCGGCATCGACAGCGAATACGACTATGACCCGGTGTGGGCGGCGTGCGCCGCGCTCGGCGTGGTGCCGAGCTTCCACGGGCCGGGCGAGGGCTCGACCTTCCACGACTCCATCTCCAACCCCGTGTACAACCACGCCGGCCACTTCGCGGCGGCGGCGACGGCGGTGTGCAAGTCGCTGTTCCTGGGCGGGGTGAGCCGGCGGTTCCCGGGCCTGCGCTTTGTGTTCCTCGAGGGCGGCGTGGGCTGGGCGCGCTCGCTGCTCGCGGACCTCCTCAGCCACTGGGACAAGCGCAGCCTGGCCGGCCTGGCCCGCGACACCGACCCCCGCCTGGCCGACCCGGCGCTGTTCGCCGAGCTGTACCGGGCCTACGGGGGCGGGTTGTGGCGCCCGGGGGCGGCCGAGGGGCTGGCCCGGCGGTGGGAGGTCGTGCCGGGGGACCCCTCCGACAGCTTCGCCGCGCTCGGCGGCTGCACGGCCGAGGGCCTGCGCGAGCTGTTCGCCGGGCGGTTCTTCTTCGGCTGCGAGGCCGACGACCCGGTGACGGCGTCGGCGTTCGACGCCGTCGGCAACCCCGGCGGCGTGCGCCTCGGGGCGGTGTTCGGCTCCGACATCGGGCACTGGGACGTGCCGCTCATGGAGGCGGTGCTCGAGGAGCTCTACGAGCCGGTGGCAGAGGGCCGCTTCAGCCCCGCCGACCTGCGCGACTTCGTGTTCGCCAACCCGGTGCGGCTGTGGGCGTCGGCCAACCCGGCGTTCTTCGCCGGCACGGTGGTCGAGCAGGCCGCGGCCGCGGTCCTCGCCGGCGCGCCGGGCTGACTTCGACCACGTCGCGGCAGGCGGCTCACGACGGGTAGGCGCTCCAGCGGAAGGACGCGGCGACTGCTGCCGCGGCGAGGAGGGCGCCGATGGCGATGAACGTGGTCGTGACCTCGTGGCGCTCATGCTGCACGGTCACGTCCTTCGGCAGGCTGGCGAACACCTTGCTGAGCTGTGAGGCGTTCTCAGCCGTGTAGGACGCGCCTCCCGTGCGTTGCGAGACCTGTTGGAGCGTGGGGAGGTCGGCGCGCAGCGGCGACCGGAACCCTCCGAACCCGCCGAACCCACCACCGAACCCGCCGCCGAAGAACCCGCCCTGCTCGTCGCCGCCGAGTTGGGCCACCGTGCACGACAGCGGGGCCGGCTGCGTCGTGCCGAACCCGATCGTGTAGATCCGCACGCGCCGGTCGACGGCGTACGGCACGGCGTCGAGCGGTGCGATGCCCCGATTGTTGGCGCCGTCGGTCAGCAGCACGACGACGTCGGGCACGTACCCTCCAGCGCCAGGAGGCTTTGACGGCGCGCTCGCGCCACCCGCCGGCGCGACGCCGGGGACGTCCGGGACATCGCCGACCGGTTTGACGTTCGGGTCCACCTCGGCGATGGCGTCGAGCGACTTCAGCATGGCGGCGCCGATGGCTGTGCCCGATGAGGTGGACAACCCGTCGATCGCATGGAGGATCGACGAGCGATCTGTCGTCGGCGGGACAGCGAGCTGCGCCGACCCGGCGAACACGACCAGCCCGGTGCGGGTGCCTGCGGGCTGGTGCTGCACGAAGTCCTTGGCAGCCTGTTGCGCGACGGTGATGCGGTTGGGGTCGACGTCAGTCGCGCACATGGACCGGGACACGTCCATGGCGAGGATCACCGAGGTGTGGGAAGTCGGCACCGACCGCGTCCGCTGCGGCCGGGCTGCGGCAACGCCGAGCGCGGCGATGCTCAGCGCCAGGAATGCGGCGGGCACGTGGCGCTTCCAGCCGCGTCTGCGCGGCAGCACCGCACGCAGGAGTGCGACGCTGGAATAGGTGACCGCCTGCTTGCGCCGGCGGCGCAGGCTCAGGACGTGGACGAGCAGGAGGGCCGGCGCACCGAGCAGCAGGAACAGTGCGAGGGGCCACGTGCAGGTCACGTCAGATCACCCGGCCCGACCACAGTGCCGACAGGATGGCGCCGAGCAGCAGCAGCGCAGCCCCTGCGGCGGCGAACAACGCCGACACCTCGGTGTGCTCGGCGACGAGCTTGAACCGGAGGTTGATCGACCTCGCCACCGACGCCAGGCCGGTGGCGTCGCCCGCGGAGTGGTAGGACGCGTTCGTGACGGTCGCGATCTGTTGGAGGACGTCAGCGTGGAGCGCAGTCGCGACGGAGAAGCCGTTGATCTGCACGACGGTGCCGGCGGGCGTCCCGACCCCGATCGTGTGGACGCGCACGCCGGCGACGGACGCGACCTGGGCGATTGCCGCGGGGTCCGGGCCGCTCACGTTCTCACCATCGGAGAACACGACGATGGTCGCGGACCCGTAGTACCCGATGCTGAGAGCCCCCGCGTCGTTCGCCAGTTGGCTCTCGTCGATGGTGAGCTGCTTGCCTGCGATCGCGTCGAGGGAGGTCAGGATGCCCTGCCCGACCGAGGTCCCGCCTCCCAACGAAAGCCGCTCGATGGCGTTGACGGCGTCGGTATGCCCGGTCGCGGGGGTGTGCACGACGACGGCGCCGTTCCCGAATGCGACCACGCCGACGCGCACCGCTGGGGGCTGGTGCGTGACGAAGGCGACCGCGGCCGCTTTGGCGGCGGCGATGCGGCTCGGCTTGGTGTCGGTGGCGGCCATGCTGTTGGAGACGTCGATGGCGACGACGACCGTGGCCTCCCGGCGGGGGACGCGGATGGTCGTCGTCGGCCGGGCCAGGCCGACGATGAGCACAGTGAGCGCGGTCGCCACCAGCGCGAACGGGACATGGCGACGCCGCCGTACGCGGCGATCAGCCGTCGTGGCGACGAGCCCTTCGGCGGCGAGCGCAGCGGCTCGCCGGCCACGCGCCTGCTGGGCCACCGCGTAGGCGGCGATGAGCACGGGCACGGCGACGAGCGCGGCCAGCACCGATGGCGAGCGGAACGTCATCAGTGCCGCCGTTTGCGCCGCGACTCGATCATGCGCATGAACGCCGGAACGAGGTCCTCGTCCGTCGAGATGGTGTGGAGGTCGACGCCTGCCCTGGCCGCGGCGCGACGGACGGCCTCGTCGCGCTCGATGCCGCTGGCGCGGAGGCGGTGCCTCAGCTCGGCGTCCCCCGTATCCACAAGCAGTTGCTCGCCCGTCTCGGCATCCTCCACGACGACGAGCCCGGCGTCGGGCAGGTCGAACTCCCTTCGGTCGAACAGGCGTACCCCGACGACCTCATGGCGGGCCGAGAGGCGCAACAAGGGCCGCTCCCAGTCGGGCTCGCTGATGAAGTCCGAGACGATGACGACGAGCGACCGGCGCACGAGCGTCCGGGCCGCGAGCTCGAGGAGGCGGCTGAGGTCCGTCACGGCGCCTCGCCCTGAGATGGGGTCGAGCAGGGCGCGCAGCAGCACGAGGACCTGGTCGCGCCCCTGACGGGGCGGGACCAGGTGCTGCACGTCGTTGTCGTAGAGGATGGCGGCGACCCGGTTGCCCCCGCGCACGAACAGCTGGGCGAGCGTCGCTGCGACTTCGGCCCCCACCTGCGCCTTCGTCCGTCCGATTGCTCCGAACGTCATCGATGCCGAGCGGTCGAGGAGGAGCCAAGCCGTGAGTTCGCGGTCCTCTGCGAACTCGCGGACGAACACTGCGTCCATGCGGGCGGTCACGTTCCAGTCGATGTGCCGCACGTCGTCGCCGTACTCGTACTCGCGGAGGTCGAGGTAGTCGGTGCCGTGCCCGCGCAGTGCTGTGCGGTAGTCGCCCTGCAGCCGTCCCTCGAGCCTGCGCACGACGTGCCATTCGAGGCGGCGCAGGACGCGGTCGGGCGTCAGCGCGGTGGTGGTGCCCACTGCCGGTGCTCAGCGACGACGTCGGACTCGCGGAGCACGATGTCCGGGAGCGGTATCGCGGCCAGCACGGCCGACACGATGTCGTCAGCGGTCACGTTGTCGGCCAGTGCCTCGTACGACAGCACGAGGCGGTGACGGAGCACGTCTGGGGCGAGCGCGCGCATGTCCTCAGGCAGCGCATAGGTGCGGCCCCGGAGGAGGGCCAGCGCCTGGGCCGCCAAGGCGAGGTTGATGGACGCTCGAGGGCTGGCACCGAAGGTGACATAGGGCGCGAGGTGGCGTAGGCCCACAGACCCGAGGTCGCGGGTGGCGCTGACGACGCGGATGCCGTACTCGATGAGCGCCGGGTCAACGAACACCTGGCGGGCGAGGCCCTGGAGCGCGATCAGCTGCGGCGCGCTCATGACCGGCGGCACGTCGCCCAACGTCGCGATCATCCGCTCGACGATCACGAGCTCCTCGGTGATGCTCGGGTACCCGACGAGGACCTTCAGCATGAAGCGGTCCACCTGCGCCTCGGGGAGCGGATAGGTGCCGTCGGCCTCGATCGGGTTCTGCGTCGCCATGACGAGGAACGGTTCGGGGAGCCTGTGCGTCTCGCGGCCGATCGTGACCTGGCGCTCCTGCATGGCCTCCAGCAAGGCGCTCTGGACCTTTGCCGGGGCGCGGTTGATCTCGTCGGCGAGGACGAGGTTGGCGAAGACCGGGCCCAACGCCACGTCGAACTCGCCCTGCTTCTGGTTGTAGATCCGGGTCCCGACGATGTCGGCCGGTACGAGGTCGGGTGTGAACTGGATGCGCTGGAACTCGGCCCCGAGGGCCTGCGCGAACGTCTTCACCGCGAGCGTCTTGGCCAAGCCGGGGACACCCTCGACGAGGAGGTGGCCGCCCGCGAGCAGGGCGACGACCATGCGCTCGAGGAGTGCGTCCTGCCCGACGATGACGCGCTTCACCTGGTAGAGGACCTGCTCCAGCGTGCCGCCGGCCGGCTCGCGCCGCGGCGTTGTGCCGCCGGTGCTCACTTGCTCGGTGCGCCCGCGGCACCGCCCGCGGTACTGATGGGGACTGCGAAGGCGATCCCGGCGAAGTCGTCTTCGCCCGAGGGGTTTGCGAGGCCCGTCACGATCCCGATCACCTGGCCTTGTCGGTTGAGGAGCGGGCCGCCGGAGTTGCCGGGGTTGACCGCCGCGTCGAATTGGATGAGCCCGGTCATCGTGCGCCCGTCTGGCCCCTGGAACGACCGGTTGAGGCCGGACACCACGCCGGCGGTGAGCGTGTCGACCAGCCCGAGCGGGTGGCCCACGGCAAAGACGTCGTCACCGACCTGGGCGCCGCCACCGAGCACAGCCGGCACCACGACCGCGGGGAGGTGGGCCGGGACGAGCACCGCGATGTCGTGCGCGGGGTCCGTCGACTGGACCGTCGCCGCCGAGTCGGTGCCGTCCGGGAACGAGACCTTCACCGATGCCGCGCCCCGGACCACGTGTAGGGCGGTCAGGATCTCCCCTTGGCGGTTGACGACGACACCTGAGCCGAGGTCGCCGTCCTTGCCGGCCCCGCCCACCGCGGCAGACCGGACGATCACGACGGCGGGCGCGGCCTGGTCGTAGACGCCGACGGCGGCCGGCGGGCGGGCCTCAAGGTCGGCGATGGCCTTGTTCACGGTCGAGCCGGCAACGCCGGCCACGTCGCTGCGTCGCAGCGACGGCCTCGACGATGCGTGCAGGGCCACAACCAGGGCAACCGCAGCCACCAGGACAACCGCACCTGCAGCGACCCATCGACCGCGCGACCACAACCGTCGCCCCCAACCGTGCGCGGGCAACTCGCCAGTGCCGGCGGCTCGTATGGAGGGCGTCCCGGCACCGGGCTCGGTCGAAGGCGGGGTCGAGCGCGCGCCGGACACGTGCGGGATCGGCCGCCAGTCCGTCACCGCGTCAACATACTCTCGCCCTGGCCGGAGGGGACTTCGCGGCCCTCGCCGCGTCGAGCAACGGTGCCGCGGGCGCCACCCGTAGTGTGGCCGCGTTGGCCGAGATGGGGAGGGGCACAATGGCCGCGCCGATCACCTGCTTGAGGATGAACCACATCAACGTGGTCGTGGACGGCTACGAGCGCACCGTCCAGCACTTCATCGACCTCTACGGGGCGCAGGTCATCATGGACATGCCACGCGACGAGTGGCATGCGTGCCTCGTCGTTTTCGGCGGTGCAGTCATCTTCGAGCTGTTCGCGCCGCATGACGACCTCTTGCATGCACGCGTGGGGCCGCATTACGTCGGCATCGAGTACCAGGTGGCGGATGTCGAGGGGGCGCGGCAGGCGATCATCGCCGGCGGTGGCCGGGTCCTACGCGACCTCGGCGTGGCGTTCCACACCCACCCGGCCGAGTGCCACGGTGTGGCGTGGGAGTTCTACGGGCACAGCTTCCACACCGTCCCGCCGCCGGTCCAGTACCTCGAGCCCATCCGGCCGGTTGCGTTCTGGGCGGACGAGCACCCGCTGGGGTGTGTCGGCCTGGAGCGCTACAGCCTTGCCGTCGAGGACGCCGAGCCCGCCCGTGCGTTCCTGGTAGGCACCCTCGGCGGCACCACGGCCTACGAGGAGCAGCGGCCGGCGATTGGTGCGAGGGCTGTGGGCGTCGCTCTCGCCGACACCGTCGTCGAGGTGCTCGCGCCCACAGGCGATGGCGTGATCAGCCGGCACGTCGCCCGGTGGGGCGACGGTATCCGCGCTGCCGTCTTCCGGGTCAAGGACCTCGGTGCGGCACGCTCGTACTTTGCGGGGAACGGCGTCGGCCTCCTCAGCGGGGATGCCCCGGGGGCTGTGGCCGTCGCGCCGGAGGACAACTGTGGTGTCCGCTTCGAGTTCTGCGAGTGAGCGCGCGCGTGCTCAGAGCCCCAGGTGGTCAATCACCTCGAGTGCGACCTCGATGCTGTGGCGCCATCCGTCGCGGAGCCGCTCCTTGACGTTGTCGTACACGCTTGCACCGGTGACGAGGTTGCTCGAGCACGCGCAGATCATCCCGGCGCGCAGGCCGCGGAGGCGGGCGACGACGAACAGGGCGGAGGCCTCCATCTCGACGTTCACGACGCCGAGCTGGGAGAGCTTCGTGATCCATTCCGGGGTTTCGGCGTAGAAGGCGTCGTCTGTCGCGCTCACGCCGGCGTGGACCGAGAAGCCGCCCGCGACCGCGTGCCGGCGGGCGACGCGCTCGAGCTCCAGCGTCAGCTCCAGGTCGGGCACCGCCGGGTACCCCCGCGGCGTGTACGCGTCCGTGGTGCCGTCGTTGCGCAGCGACCCGTGGCTGACGAGCAGGTCCCCAGGGCTGATGCCCGGCTGCAGGCCGGCGGAGCTCCCGACGCGGATGAACGACGTGACGCCGCAGCGGGCGAGCTCCTCCACGGCGATGGCCGTGGACGGGCACCCCATGCCCGTCGACGTCGCCGTGACGAGACGATCCCGGTAACGGCCCGTCACCGTCATGTGCTCGCGTTGGTGGGCCACCTCCTGCACGTCGCTGAGGAACTCGGCGATGAGGGGGACGCGGAACGGGTCGCCCGGCAGCAGTGCAACGCTCCCGACCTCGCCGGGGGCCACGCCGATGTGGTACTGCCGGCCACCGAGGCCGACCGCGGCCTTGTCGACGATGTCATCGGGCATAGGGGACGGGACGCTACTCACCGCCAGGTACCGCGACCACTGGCCCCGGTGCGTGCTCATCCGTCCGAGGGCGAGCCGCGTCTGCGCCGGTCGTGCCGGCGCCGTCACCGCGTGCGGCACGGGACGCAAGCTCAGCGAACGCCCGGCGGGCCCGCTCCTCGCTGACGCGGTACGCCGGGCCGATCGACTGTGCGAACAGGCTGAGCCGGAGCTCTTCGAGCATCCAGCGCAGGAGCCGCGCCTCCGCGCGCAGGGCCGGCGTGTGGATGCTGCGGACCAGGCGCTCGTGCTCCTCCTCCAAACGGTGTACCCGCCGCATCGCTGCTGCGTCGCGCGCCGGCGCCTCCGCCAACCGCTCGAGCCGGCGCTCGATCCCGCGAAGGTACCGCTGGACGTCCCCCAGCCGCGCGGCACCCGGGGCCCACGGGAACTCCTCGGGGACGAGGAGCGCCAGCTGGCGTTCCATGTCGGCGACGGCGGGCTGCAGCGCGGCAGCCGTCGTCGCTCCGAGCCGAGCCCAGAGCGCATCCGCGGACGCGACGATCTCAGAAGCCGCCACGGCGACACCGATTGCGGCAGGGGCGAGGCGCGGTGACACGAAGCTCACGAGCGCATCGAACCCGTGCTCGTCCCACGGTGGCGGACCGTGCTGCGACTGCAGCTGATCAGCCGCCGCCTCGATGCACCGGTCGAGGAGCGTGGCGGCCGGCCACCGCGGGGCGCGAGCGAGCGACAGCGCCGAGTGCGAGGGCAGCTCGCGAGCGATCGACCTGCGGGTGACGCCGGTCGCCAGGCGCAGGAGGCGCCGCACGCCCGACCGCATCGCGGCGCGCTGCTCGGTTGGGGTCGTCATGACGCGTAGCCCCACGGTGGCGCCTTCGTCCACGAGCGCCGGGTAGCCGATGGCAACCCCTGCCGTGAGACGGCGAGGGATCGTCCCGAACGTCCAGCGCTGCTGGCCTGTCTGCTCGACGGGAGGGAGCGCCTCGACGATGGCGGTGCGCACGAGGGGTGCGAGGTCACGTTGCAGCGCACGCAGGTCCTTGCCCTGCGCCACGACGTCGCCGCCGGTGCCATGGACCGCGAAGTTGGCGCGCAGGTAGCCCGGGAGCTTCGCGATGTCGAAGCTGCCCGGTGGGATCGGGTCGCCCGTCATCGGTGGGAGCAGTGCCTCGAGCTGCGCCACGAGTGCTCCGTGCGGAGCGCCCGCGACCGCCAGGAAGCGCCGGGCAAAGTCGGGTGCCGGGATGAAGTTGCGCCGGACAGCCTTGGGGAGCGAACGGATCAGCGCGACGACGAGCGGTTCGCGCCATCCCGGTACCAGCCAGTCGAACCCCGCCGCGGTGATGCGGTTGAGCGCGGCAAGAGGCACGTGGACGGTGAGGCCGTCATCGTCGGCCGTCGGGTCGAAGCGGTACGACAGCGGGAACGCGAGGCTGCCCTGTTCCCACTCGTCGGGGAACTCGCCGGGGCCGATCGCCGCGCCCTCGGTCATCAGCTCGCGCACCCCGAACGCGAGCGGGTCCGCAGGCTGGCGCCGCCACCAGCGCTCGAAGTGCGCCACGCTGACGACCTCTGCGGGGACGCGCGAGTCGTACAGGTCGAAAAGGTCTGCGGCTGTGATCGCGAGATCACGGCGGGCCCGCTGCTCGAGGTCGTGCACAGCGTCGAGCATGCGCCGGTTGTGGTCTCGGAACGGGAGGTCGCAGCGGCAGTCGCCATCGACCAGGGCATGCTGTACCAACAGGCGGCGCGCCGTCTCCGGCGCGACCCTCGCACAGGGCACGCGACGGCCGGCAACGATGGGGAGCCCGTAGAGCGTGACGCGCTCCGACACCATCGCCTGGCCTCGGCGAGGGTCCCACCAGGCGTCGGAGTACGTGCGCACGGCGAGAGGACCGGCGAGCGCCTCGACCCACTCCGGCCGGATCGGTGCCGCGGACCGTGCCCACAGCCGGGTCGTCTGCACCAGCTCAGCGGCCATCACCCACCGCGGTGGCTTCGCCGCGAGCACCGATCCGGCGGCGATGGCGAACCGGGTGCCGCGTGGCCCCCTGTACTCGCGCGCGTCGCGCTCGCGCATGCCGATCTGTGACAGGAGACCGGCCAGGACCGCCTGGTGGACGTCCTGGGCGCGTGCTGGGGGCGCGCCCTCTGCGGCGTCGACGGCGCGGAGGAGCTGCGCCACGAGGTCCTGCCACTCGCGGACGCGCAGGTAGTTGAGGAAGTCAGCCCGGCACAGGCGCCGGAACGCGCTCGAGGACCGGTCCTGTTGCGCGTTCTCGAGGTACTCCCACAGCGCCAGGTACGACAGGAAGTCCGACGCGTGCGCAGCGAAGCGGCCATGCTTCTCCTGCCACGCAGCCACCTGGTCGGCTGGCCGCTCCCGCGGGTCCTGGATGCTCAGTGCCGCAACGACGACGGCCACCTCACGGCTGCACCCGAGGCGTTCGGATTCGAGGAGCATGCGCCCGAACCGGGGGTCGATCGGCAATCGCGCCAAGCGCCGGCCGAGGGGGGTGATGGTGGGTGTCGCGTGCCCGGTTGGGACCGAGAACGCCCCCAGCTCCTGCAGGAGGGCGACCGCGTCGCGCACCGCCCTGCGGTCCGGGGCGTCGACGAACGGGAAGTCAGCGACGTCGCCGAGGCGCAGCGCCGCCATTTGCAGTACCACCGATGCAAGGTTGGTCCGCAGGATCTCGGGTTCAGTGAACGGTGGCCGTGCGAGCAGTTCCTCCTCGGAGTACAGGCGCACGCAGATGCCGGGCCCGACCCGCCCGCACCGGCCGGCGCGCTGGTTGGCCGACGCCTGGGAGATGGGCTCGATCGGGAGCCGCTGCACCTTTGTGCGGGTGCTGTAGCGCGAGATCCTCGCCGTGCCCGGGTCGACGACGAAGCGGATGCCGGGCACGGTGAGGGACGTCTCCGCGACGTTCGTGGCGAGGACCACGCGGCGAGCGACGTGCGCCTCGAAGACCCGGTGCTGTTCCGCAGCCGACAACCTCCCGTAAAGCGGCACGACGTCGAGCCCGGCGAGTGCCGGGTGGGCCGAGCGGCCGAGCGCATCGGCCGTATCGCGGATCTCCCGTTCGCCCGAGAGGAAGACGAGCACGTCGCCGGTCCCCTCGCCTGCGAGCTCGGCGACCGCGTCGCACACCGCCTGGACTTCGTCGGTGCCGTCGTCGTCGACGGGGCGGTAACGCACCTCGACGGGGTACGACCGCCCCGACACGGAGATCACCGGCGCGCCGTCGAAGTGGGCGGCGAGCCGTGTGGTGTCGATGGTCGCCGACGTGATCAGGAGCCGCAGGTCAGGGCGGCGGGGGAGCAGGCGGTGGAGGTACCCGAGCAGGAAGTCGATGTTGAGGGAACGTTCGTGGGCCTCGTCGATGATGATTGTGTCGTACCGGGCGAGCTCCCGGTCCCGGTGGACCTCGTTGAGCAGGATCCCGTCCGTCATCACCTTGACCTTCGTGGCGCGCCCGACCCGGTCGGTGAAGCGCACCGCGTAGCCGACGAGCCCTCCGATGTCGGTCCCGAGTTCCTCGGCGATGCGTTCCGCCACGGCCCGCGCCGCGATCCGGCGGGGTTGGGTGTGGCCGATCATCCCGGTGGCTCCCCGCCCGGCCTCCATGCACATCTGCGGCAGCTGTGTGCTCTTGCCCGACCCGGTCTCCCCGGCCACGACCACGACCTGGTGGTCGCGCACGGCGGCGATGATTTCGTGCCGCCAGCGGTGGATGGGGAGGTCCGGCACGCCCCCAGGTTTGCGCGCCTGGGGCGCGCCCGGGACCGATACTGGGGGGATGGAGTCGGCGCGCATCGACCAGTGGCTGTGGGCGGTCCGGCTCTGCAAGACGCGGTCACTGGCGACGGACACGGCGCGAGCCGGGCACGTGCGGGTCAACGGCCGGCCGGCGAAGCCGGCGACGGTGGTCCGGCCGGGGGACCGGGTGGAGGTGCACCTCCACGACCGGGACCGGGCTTTCGAGGTGGTGGCGGTCGTCGACAAGCGCGTCGGTGCGCCGATCGCCGCCGGGTGCTACGTCGACCACAGCCCACCGGCGCCGCCCCGCGAGTACGTCCGCCGGTTGTTCCCGCGCGACCCCGGGACGGGCCGGCCGACCAAACGCGAACGCCGGGAAACCGAACGGTTGCGGGGCCGCCCCGGCTGATGGCCCCGCGCCGCGTCACCCGTTCGGCGGTGGCCGACGCGTGAACGTCACGTGGGTGACGCCGGAAGGCGTGCTGACGCTCTCGATGTCGAAGCGCTGCTCGACCCCTTCCAGCCCGTCCCAGAGCCGCTCGCCGCGCTCGAGGACGAGCGGTACGACGACGATGTGCATCTGGTCGATGAGGTCAGCGGCGAGGAACTGGCGCACCGTCGACGGGCCCCCACCGATGCGGACATCGAGGCTGCCGGCGGCCTCACGAGCGGCGTCCAGCGCCTCGGCGGGGCTGGCATCGATGAAGTGGAACGTCGTCCCACCGTCCATCTCGATCGAGGGCCTGGTGTGATGGGTGAGCACGAAGACGGGCGTGTGGAACGGCGGGTCGTCGCCCCACCAGCCCCGCCAGTCGTGGTCCGTCCACGGGCCTCGTTGTGGGCCGAACTTGTTGCGTCCCATGATCTCGGCGCCGATGCCCGCACGCCAGTTGCTGGCGAAGGCGTCGTCCGCACCGGTGCTCCCCCCGGGCTGGCCGAGCATCGTCCGGAAGGTCCTGGTGGCGAAGGCCCACCGCATGAGCCGATCGCCGGCATGGCCGAAGGGGGCCTCGAGCCGCTGCCCCTCGCCGGCGCCGAAGCCGTCGAGGGACACCGCGAAGTTGTGGACTCGAACGAGGGACATGGAGACCTCCTTACCACGCCGCTGGTCTGCGGCCGGGGCGCCGGTCCACGCGGTGGGGCCGGCGACGCACGGTGAGACGGCGGCCGCCCTCGAGGGTCATCGGCGGCACAACGACCGGGCGGCAGGGACGTCCGCGACGGGCAGGGCACGCGAGCCGCCATGGGAGAATGACGGCGTGCCGCCGCCGATCCTGCTGACGGTTGACGACGACCCGGAGGTCTCGCGGTCGCTCGCCCGCGACCTCCGGCAGCGCTACGCCGAGGACTACCGCATCCGGCGGGCGGAGTCCGGGCCGGCTGCCCTCGACGCCCTGCGGGAGCTCAAGCTCCGCGACGAGAAGGTCGGCCTGCTCCTCGCCGACCACCGCATGCCGGAGATGACGGGTGTCGAGTTCCTCGCCGAGGCCCGCCAGCTCTACCCCAAGGCCCGGCGCGTCCTGCTCACCGCGTACGCCGACACCGATGCGGCGATCGCGGCGATCAACCAGGCGGACGTGCACTACTACCTCCTCAAGCCGTGGGACCCTCCCGAGGAGAAGCTCTACCCGGTGCTCGACGACCTGCTCGAGGACTGGAAGATGACCGACCGCATCATCTCGGACGGGCGGGTCCGTGTCGTCGGCCACCGGTGGTCGGCGCCCTCGCATGCGGTCAAGGACTTCCTGACGCGCAACCAGGTGCCCTACCGGTGGTTCGAGCTCGACCGCGACGCGGAGGCGGCGCGGCTGCTGTCCGCCAACGGCGGCGACGGGGAACGCCTGCCGCTCGTCGTCACCGAGCAGGGCGAGGCGCTGCAGGCCCCGTCGATCGGCGAGCTCGCCGGCGCGCTCGGCCTGACGGCCGCGCCGTCGCTGCCGTTCTACGACCTCATCGTGATCGGGGGCGGGCCCGCCGGTCTCGGCGCCGCCGTGTACGGGGCGTCCGAAGGCCTGCGCACCGTCCTCGTCGAGCGGGAGGCCATCGGTGGGCAGGCGGGGCAGAGCTCGCGTATCGAGAACTACCTCGGGTTCCCGTCGGGCATCGCGGGTGGTGACCTCGCCCGCCGGGCGACCACGCAGGCGCGGCGCTTCGGCGCCGAGATGCTGCTCACGTCCGAGGTGTCGAGCCTGGAGGTGTGCGGTTCGGCACGCGTCGTCCGCCTCGGGGACGGCAGCCAGCTGTCGGCCCACGCCGTGCTGCTCACGACCGGCGTCGCCTACCGCCGCCTGGGCGCCCCCGGCGTCGAGGGGTTCACGGGCGCGGGCGTCTACTACGGAGCGGCGTCGAGCGAGGCGCAGGCCCTGCGCGACGACGACGTCTACATCGTCGGCGGGGCCAATTCCGCCGGCCAGGCCGCGGTGTACTTCGCCCGGTCGGCGCGGTCGGTCACGGTCCTGGTGCGCGGCGAGCGCCTCGAGCACTCGATGTCGCACTATCTCGTCCAGCAGATCGGCGCGCTCCCCAACGTACAGGTGCGCACGTCGTGCGAGGTTGTCGGTGCCACGGGGAGCGACCACCTCGAGCGGGTCCGCATCCGCGACCGCGCTGCGGGCACCGAAGAGGAGGTGGAGACGTCCTGGCTCTTCGTCTTCATCGGCGCCGCGCCGTGCACGGACTGGCTGGGCAAGGAGGTCCTCCGCGACGACGATGGGTTCGTCCTGACCGGGCCCGACCTGCTTGTCGACGGCCAGCTCCCGGCCGACTGGCCCCTGGAGCGCCACCCGTACTTCCTCGAAACGAGCGTGCCCGGTGTGTTCGCCGCCGGCGACGTCCGCAACCAGTCGGTCAAGCGCGTGGCCTCCGCCGTCGGGGAGGGCGCAATGGCGGTCACCCTGGTCCACCGGTACCTGGAGCTGCTGTGACACCCGTCGATCCCGGCCTGAAGGCGGAACTGCGCGGCTGCTTCCTCTTCGAGAGCCTCACCGACGAGCAACTCGACTGGCTCGTCGCGCACGGGACCGTCGACGCCCATGATGCCGGTGTCGAGGTGTTCCGTCAGGACGAGCCCGCGGAGTTCTTCTACGTCCTGCTCAGCGGCGAGATCCAGCTCCTCAAGCGGCACGAGGGCACCGACGTGGTGATGACGACCGCGAGCCAACCCGGCGCCTACGCCGGTGCCACGCGCGCGTTCGTCAGCGCGTCGGGCGACCAGTCGTACGCCGCCACCCTGAGGACGGTGACCAGCGCCCGGCTGTTCAAACTGCGGGCCGAGGACTTCGCGTATGTGCTCAAGACCTGGTTCCCGATGGCCTTGCACCTGCTCGACGGCATGTTCCTCGGGATGTCCAACGCCGAGGCCCTCGTCGGCCAGCGTGACAAGCTCATCGCCCTCGGGGCGCTCTCCGCGGGCCTCGCCCACGAGCTCAACAACCCCGCCGCCGCCGAGGTGCGCGCCGCGGACGCGCTGCACGACCGCCTCCAGGAGGGACGGCGGGCGCTCGTCACCCTCGCGCCCGGCCTGGGGCGCGACGAGTTGGAGCGGCTGCTCGACCTCCTCACCGAGGCGGTCGAAGGGGCGCACAACGCGCCGAGCCTGTCCACGCTCGAGGCGGGCGACCTGGAGGACGCCCTCGCTGAGCGCCTGGGCGCGGCGGGCGTCGAGGACGCGTGGGAGGTCGCACCCTCGCTCGTCGCTGCGGGGCTGGACGAAGCCTGGATCGACCGGGTGATCGCCTGTACGGGCACGGCGGCGCCTGCTGCGGTCCGGTGGCTGGCGATCGGCCTCGACATCGAGAGCCTCGTCGGTGAGATCCGCAATTCGGCCGGGCGGATCTCAGAGCTCGTCGCGGCCATGCGGGACTACAGCCACCTCGACAAAGGCCCGTTCGAGGAGGTCGATGTCCACGACGGCCTGACGAAGACGCTCGTCATGCTGTCGCACAAGCTCAAGAAGGGCGTGAAGGTCGTCAAGGACTACGACCCGGGCCTCCCGAAGATCCGCGCCCGGCCGGGCGAGCTCAAGCAGGTGTGGACCAACATCATCGCCAACGCCATCGATGCCATGGAGGGGCAGGGCACGCTCACGATCCGGACGAGCCGCGACCGTGACTGCGTCCTCGTCGAGATCGGTGACACCGGCCCCGGCATCCCGCCCGAGCTGCAGCGGCGCATCTTCGAACCCTTCTTCACGACCAAGGACGTCGGCCAGGGGACCGGACTCGGTCTCGACATCAGCTACCGCATCGTGGTGCGCCGCCACCATGGCGACATCCAGGTCAGGTCGGTCCCTGGCGATACGCGCTTCCAGGTCTGGCTCCCGATCGACCAGCCGTCCCCGCTGTAGGCGTTCGCGCGCATATCGGCGACGGGCGGCAACCCGCCTCGTTCCTGCCTCCGTGGACGGCGAAGCTGACGTCCGGGACCGCAGCGCTGAACGCCACGCCGAGCGGGCGGTCAGTATGCCGCCGCCCGGCTTGCCAGCCGTCCTGTCGGGTCCGGGCGGAACAATGCGTCGTTGTAATGGCAACCCTCGGGGATGAGCGTGAACGTCCGCGGCAACGCGAACTTGTAGTAGAGGGCGCGCCGGCCCGCGCCCGGCGCGGTGGGCGGCGGCGTGGTGTGCATCGCGTCCCCGTAGTGCAGGGTCAGGTCTCCCGGCTCGGTCTCGAGGGCGACGACGGGGAGGTCGCCTTCTTCACCCCAGGCGTACCAGTGCTTCGTGCACCGGTGCGAACCGGCGAGCAGCAGGAGTTGGCCGTTGGCCGCGGTGGCGTGGTCGAGCTGGACACCGGCTTGGATGAGCGGGCACATCACCGGGTGGCCGCCGATGCCGTCGTCGACGTGCCACCCGAGGTCGCCGTTGCCCTTGACGATGTCGGAGTTCTTGATGAACACCATCGGCCCGTCGAGGCGGTCGTCGCACACCCTGAGCGTCGGGCCCGCCATCCTCGCGGCGCGGGCCAATCGTTCGTCGAACGAGAACTGCTGCAGCACGGTCGAGTGCCGGCCGAGGTAGTTGATCCGCGTCACGACCTCGTCGCCGGCCGCGTTCACCGACCACCACGACCAGGGGTCTCCCGGAGCGGTGAGGGCGCGGACGTGCTCCACTTGGTCGCCGAGCCGCGCCACTTCTGCCTCGGTGAACAGACCCTTCAGGTGGACGTAGCCAGCGATGTTGAGGAAGTGGGCGGCCTCGGCCGCGTCGTCATCCGCAGTGAACGATCGGCGCAGGTCGAGGACGTCGCCCCGACGGTCCACCAGCGTGGGCCATACCGCGGGGCCGTAGATCTCCCGCCCTGACAGCAGTGACTGGATCGCGGGCTCCCACCGCTGCCACCCCTCGAGGTCCCCGAGGACGACCCGGGCGCGGCCTGTCCGGACGGCGCCCGAGGCGGTGATCAGCTCGTGGAGGTGCTCTGAGAACGTCGCCTCCGAGAGCTCGACCACCGTCGCCGCCCCGCCATCGCCCCTGACGGCGGTGACACCCTCGCCGGACGGGCACCACGTGTAGCTCGTCCCGTCGTCGGTCCGGAAGGCGAGCGGCGCCGCGTCTCTGACGTCTTGGGCGACGAGCGCACCGTTGCGGGCCACGAGCTGGGGGAGGCGCTCCTCGTGGAAGGCCGCGAAGCCGTACGGCGGGAAGGACGCGGCGATGGCCTCGACCCACGGCAGACCCGTGCCCACGACGTCGGTACCCATGTGGTGCTCCCGCACTCGTGTTACATTGAGATACGAACGTTTCACTTTACGCTACGGGGCGCTATGACGACCGTCAAGGAGATCAACTCGGTCCGCAACGCGTGCGCGTTGCTCGAGGCCGTGGCCGAGCGCCAGCCGGTCGGTGTCAGCGACCTGGCGCGCGCCACGGGGATCGACAAGAGCGCGGCGCACCGGCTGGCGGTGACGCTCCACGCCGCCGGGTGGCTGGACAAGGCGGGGGACGGCCGGTGGCGGCTGGCGCCCCAGCTTGTGCGCCTCGCCGTCCGGGCCGGGGGGCGCTCGCTCGCCACGTGGATGCGCCCGGCGCTGGAGCAGCTTCGCGATGACACCGGCGAGACGGTGATCCTGGTCGCCGTCGAGCATGACCGGCTCCTGGTGCTCGACGTGGCGGAGAGCCGTCATGCGTTGCGCGTGTCCCCACCGGGGCCCTACCTGCCGTTGCGCCACAGCTCAGCAGCCCGCGCCGTCGCCGCATACTTGCCGCCCGAGGAGGTACAGGCGCTGCGGGAGATCGACGCAAGCCTCGACGACCGTACGCTCGACGAGGTGCGCCGCAGGGGGTTCGCCATCAACGACGGTGAGATCGTGACGGACACGCGCGTCGTCGGCACCGCCGTGCGGGGCGCGGACGGGCTGCCCCTCGCCGCGGTGATCGTCGCCGCGCCGACCAGCCGGATGAGCCTCGACGAGATGCGGGAGATCGGCGAGCACCTGGCGGCCACCGTGCAGGCTGCGGTCCCGGCCTGACGGCGCGCCGCATGGCGGCCACGGCGCCACGTCGCACCGCCCGCGCGGGCGCGCCGGGGCCAACGAGGTGTCCGGAGGTGCACGCCCGGGTAGAGGGGGCCCGTGCGTTCACCGATGCGCCGCGGGCCGCTGTCCGCATGGGTCGATGCCGTGGCCACCGGGCGCGACCCTGGGCCCGCACCGCCGGTCATGCCTGAGCAAGCGTTCGAGGACGACTTCCAGCTCGCGCTCTACCTGGCCCAGGAGGTGCACTTCTCGGACGTGCCGGGGTTCGTGCCCGGTCTTGACGGCGACGGTGCGCTGCTCGCGTTCCGCACCCGAGCAGAGGACGCGTTCGTTGCCCGCCTGCGCGACGAGGTGCCGATCGGGCAGCGCCAGCCCGACGTGCGCGCGCACATCCAGCACTGTGTCGGCGCCGCCGCTGGCCCGTCGCTCTCTCGCTTCGCCGAGCAGCACGCGACGCTCCCCCTCCTGCGTCAGATCGTGAAGCACCGCTCGGCCTACCAGCTTAAGGAAGCCGACGCGCACACGATGGCGATCCCGCACCTCCGCGGCGACGCCAAGCAGCTCCTCGCGATGATCCAAGCCGGTGAGTACGGCGCCGACGCTCCGCGCCAGCGGCGCCAGGCCCATGCCGCGCTGTTCGCCCGCACCATGGCCGGGCTCGGCCTCGACCCCACGTTGCACGCCTACCTCGATGAACTGCCGGCCAGCGCGCTCGCGATCAGCACGCTCGTGAGCACATTCGGGATGAGCAGGCGACGCCGCGGGGCGCTCGTCGGCCACCTGGCGGCGTTCGAGCTGACGTCGGTCGAGCCAATGCGGAGGTACGGGAACGCACTGCGCCGGATCGGCGCGCCGGCGGAGACCACGCGGTTCTACGACGTGCACGTGCTCGCCGACGCCGAGCACGAACGTCTCGCCCTCGACATGGCTGCGGCGTTCGTGCGCGACGAGCCTGTGCTCTACGGCGACGTGGTGCTCGGCGCCGCGGCGGCCCTGCTCGCCGAGCGGCACTTCGCCGAGACGCTCCTCGCGGGCCCAGTCGCCGCAGCGGCCGCGATCGGTGCCGTGATCGCGGCGTAGCGGTGGGCGTCGCCAGCTACCTGCTGCCGATCAAGTCCACGGCGCCCCCAAGCGACGAACTGACCGACTACCTGCTCCACCTCGCCGGCACCATGCCCGTCATCGTCGTCGACGGGTCGGAGGCCGGCATCTTCTCGTCGGCGCACCGCCGGTGGGCGCCGTTCCTCACCCACGTGCCACCGGACCCGGCCTTTGCGTGCCGCAACGGGAAGGTGCACGGCGTCCTCACCGGCCTTGCCCTCGCGACCACGCCGGTCGTCGTCATCGCCGACGACGACGTGCGCTATGGCGACGACGAGCTCGACGCGTGCCTGGAGGCGCTCGGTGAGTCCGACGTGCTCATGCCGCAGAACTACTTCGACCCGCTCCCGTGGCACGCCCGGTGGGACAGCGCCCGGACGCTCCTCAACCGGCTGACTGGCGGCGACTCTGCCGGCACCGTGGTCCTGCGCCGCGACGCGCTCCCGGACGGGTACGACGGCGACGTCCTGTTCGAGAACCTCGAGCTGATGCGCACGGTGCAGCGGCGCGGCGGCCGCGCCGTGGTCAGGGGCGACCTTCCTGTCCGGCGCCTTCCACCGACAGCCCGGCAGTTCGTCGGCCAGCGCGTGCGCCAGGCCTACGACGAGCTGGCGCGGCCGCGACGGCTGGCGGCGCAGATGGCCATCCTCCCGGTCGCGCTCGCGCTCGGGCGCACGGCGCGGGGACGGTCCACGCTCGTCGTACTGGCCGGCCTCAGCGCCGCCGCCGCTGAGCTCGGCCGCCGGCGCGACGGAGGGCGGCGCATGTTCCCGTTCACGGCGTCACTGTTCGCTCCGTGCTGGGTCGCCGAGCGGGCGGTCACGTCGTGGTGGGCCGTCGTGGCACGGGCCCGCGGCGGCGTCCGCTACGGGGGCGGCCGCATCGTGCGCGCCGCGGCGTAAGCATCGTGGGGCGACGCGGCTCAACAGGGCTTGGCCCCCTTCGCGGCAAGGACGTCCATGACGGCGGTGTCGAGGCGCCCTTCGGCGAGAGCGCCCGACTGCGCGGCGGCGACGACGCCGTCGACGATATCGGCGGCCGTCTGGGCGACGTTGGCGGGGGAGAGCAGCGCGGTGTCGGCGGCGGTCAGGGTGGACCCGAACAACACCATGTCGGCACCGGCCTCGATGGCCACAACCGCAGCGCGCGCGACCGCGTCGCCGGCTGCGGCGATAGCGCCCGCCGACAGGCTGTCGGTCACGAGCAGCCCGTGGAACCCGAGCTCGTCCCTGAGGAGCGCGGTCACGTCGGGTGAGAGCGATGCGGGCGTCGTCGCCAGCCCGGGCACCACCGCGTTGGACACCATGACGGCGGGCGCGCCCGAGGCGATGGCGGCGCGGAAGGGCACAAGGCCCGATCGGCGCAGCTCGTCGATCGGCGCGGTCTCGGCGCTGCCGTAGTCGGTGTTCGCGGAGGCGCCGCCCAGGCCGGGGAAGTGCTTGATCACCGAGAGCACGCCCGCGCTACGCAGCCCGCGCATGAACGCCGTCGCGTAGCTGCCAGCGGTGACGGGATCGGCGCTGAACGAACGCAGCCCGTCGGGGTTGCGGGCGTTCGGGCCCGGCGCGCCGTCCACGTCGACGACTGGCGCGAGGTCGACGTTGACCCCGACGGCGAGCATGGCCGCGCCGACGCGCTGCGCGGCGCTCTCGACCTCCGCCGGCGTCATGGTCGCCGCCATCTGCCGTGCCCACGGGAGGCTGGGGACCAGGTTGCCGAGCCGTTGCACGCCGCCCCCCTCCTGGTCGGCCATGACGAACAGCGGCACGCTCGCGACGCGGTTGGCAGCGGCGACCTGCGCGGCCAGGTCGCCAGGCGTCGCCGTCCCGAGCAGCACGAACCCGCCGACCCCCTGGTCGACAAGGCCCCTGAGCGCGGCGATCTGCCCATTGAGCGCCGGGGCCACGACCAGTTGCGCTGCCCGTCGCGCGAGCGGCCACGCGCGCACCGCCGAGACGGGGTCGCACGCAGACGAGCTGGTGGTGCGCACTGCGGTGCTCGCCGTGGTGGGGGAGACGATCGCCTGCGCGGTCGTGGGGGCTGCGGACGTGGGCGCAGAGGTCCCGCCGCTGCCCGCGCACGCCGCGGCGATGGCGGTCACGACGGCGAGCGCGGCTGTGCCCCGGGCACGGCGCCCACGTGCCCGCCGGTCACCCGGGCTCCGCCACCGTCGCTGGTGCCATAGTCGGGCCATGCGCGAGCTTGCCCGACGCGTCGTGGCGACGATCGCCGCCGCCGTGCTCGTCGCGCTCGTCGCCGGCGACCTGCTGGTGCGGCGGGTGAGGACATGGGGCAACGGGCACTCCCTGACCGGGTCCGTCGTGACCAGCCTCCTCGGGCTCGCCGTGGCCGCGCTCATCGTCGACGAGGTGGTGGCCCGTCGTCAGCGGCGGGAGCGCGCCGTGTCGGTGGCCGTCCAGGCGCTGATCGTCTACGGCCAAGCCCGCAGGGCGTTGAACGCCGTCGTCGCTGCTCGCCGCGACGAGGGCGTCAAGGTGTCACCTGCCGAGGAGCTCCGCTCTCTCGCCACCATGTTGCTGACCGCCGCGCCGAACCTGTTCGACGACCTCGACGCCCGCCGGTTCCTCGAAGAGGCGGAGCGGCTGTCGGTCCTCCTGGTACGCGCCGCGGCGGACCGATCGGGCGACGCGTTCAGCGCGTCGGTCGAGCTTGCGCGATCTCGTCTCGATGCTGCCGCAGAGCCGCTGGTCTCGAGGATCCCGGCGCACGACCGCGCCCTGCTCGAAGGGCAGTCCTGAGCGGCGGGCGCCGCGCGCGCCCGTTCGACGTCACGCGGGGCTGATCGGCTCGACGAGGTACGGCCGGAGGTAGGCGACGTCTTCCGGGGCCCCACGTGGGCGCCCCGCAACCCGGACCCCGGCGTTGACGAGGAGGCGCCCGAGGGCGACCCGGGCGCGCTGGCGCCGCGCGCTGGGTGCGTCCCGGTGCAGGCGGTGGCGGGACGCGGCCTGGAGCATGCCGTCTTGGCGCTGCTGCACCAGCGCACGGGCGGTCGCAGGGCTCAACATGCGGTCAGTCTGACAAGGTACTAGGACAGGTTCCGTCCGCATAAGCTGGAAAAATCACAGCGATGGAATCTGCCTCCGGCCGGCTGCTGGCGCTCTTGTCGCTGCTGCAGTCGCGGCCGCGCTGGAGCGCGCCCGAGCTGGCGGACCGGCTCGGGGTCACGACCCGCACCGTGCGGCGCGACGTCACGCGCCTGCGCGACCTCGGCTACCCCGTGGTGGGCGGGGCTGGCCGGGACGGCGGCTACGAGCTCGGTGCCGGCGGCACCCTCCCGCCCCTGCTGCTCACTGACGACGAGTGCGTCGTCGTCGCCGTCGGCCTGCGGGCCGCGGCCAGCGGCGCCGTGGCGGGCTACGAGCAGGCCGCCGTGGCGGCGATGGCCAAACTCGAGCAGGTCCTCCCGGTGCGCCTGCGCGAGCGCGTCCTGTCGCTCAACGATGCCGTCGTGCTCGTGCGCCCAGGCGCCGGCCCGAGCACCGACCCCGAGGTCCTGCTCACGGTGGCCCAGGCGTGCCGGCGATCGGAGCGGCTCCGGTTCTCCTACCAGGACGGCGACGGGCACGTGACGGAGCGACGGGTCGAGCCCCATGGCGTGGTGAGCACCGATCGGCGCTGGTACCTCGTGGCGCGCGACCTCGACCGGCAGGACTGGCGCACGTTCCGCGTGGACCGGATCTCGGCGCCGGTGCTGACCGGGCACCGCTTCGCGCCGGCGGCGGGCGTCGACCCCGCGGCCATCATCATGGAGAGCCTGGCGTCGGTGCCCTACCGGTGGCAGGCCGAGGTGCGCCTGAGCGCCGACCGCCGCGCCGCCGACGCGGAGATCCCGCGGACGGTCGGGACCGTCCATGAGGTGGACGGGGCAACGGTCCTGCGCATCGGCGCCAACGACCTCGATTGGCTGGCGCTGTACATCGCCGGTCTCCCGTTCGAGGCCGAGGTCCTCAGCCCACCCGAGTTGCGCGCCGCGTTACGGCGGCTTGGGCGCCGGCTGCTCGACAACAACCGCCGCCAGCGCGCCGGGCAGCCCGCGCACGCCCTGGGCACCTGACGCCGCCCGTCGCCGCCACCGGCGCGGTGCCTGCGGCTGATGCAGCTCCTGCCGCTTACGGGGCGATGTTGTGCCCGCTGACCTTGCTGACGACGGTGAACTTCCCGTTCTCGACCTTGATGATGTACGAGCAGCCCTCACGCGTGAGCGTCGTCCCGTACGTCGCCGTGGTGAACGACACCCCGGCGCAGAACAGCCCGTCGTCGTTCCAGTTGTCAAAGGTCCGCACGGCATCGACGAATGACTGGCGCGTCGGGTTGCGCCCCGCGGCCATGAGGCCGTCGATCAGCAGCTGCGCGTCGCTGTAGGCGATCCAGTAGCCGAAGATCGGGTGCTGGGTGGGGGCCATGTTGAGGTACTTCTGGAACACGCCCTGCATCTTCTGGACGCCGGGGGTCGCGGCCTCGTAAGGGACAAAGTTCGACGCGATGAACACGTTCCCCTTCTCCGCGGTGGCGAGCGTGGTCGGGTTGGAGAGCAGGCCCTCGTCATACCCGGTGGCCATCACCAGGGCCTTGAACGTCAGGCCGTTCTGGATGGCAGCGTTGGCGATGGCGAAGTTGGTGTTGTTGTCCATCGCCAGGTAGGCGCCATCGACGCCCTGGCGCTTCATGTCGAGGATCACCGAGCCGACGTTCTCACCGCCGAACGGAATCGACGTGTTGACATAGCCCCCCGGCAACCCCAGCGAGGTCATGGCGGTGACGAAGTTCTGCGCCGCCGCCGACGACGACGGCGAGATCGAGTACCCCAGCCCGGCACCCTTGGTCACGCCCTCCTGCTTCATGAACGTGGGGAGGATGGTGTTGACCGGTGGGTAGGGCTTCCCGATGTTGCCGACCAACATTGGGAGGAGGTACTCGTTGCCGGTGTCCGCGTACTCCGGGCCGTCGTAGCCGCCGGTGACCGTCGGGATCTTCTGCTGCACCAGGTACCGGTACGACTGTGCGAGGGCGTACGAGTCGTCGACCATCACGAACGGGTTCGACCCTTGCACGATCTTCTGGACCGCGGTCAGGTTTGGGCCGTAGGACGATTGTCCGTCCTCGAACACCACCTTGATCTTCCGGCCGAAGACCCCGCCGGCATCGTTCTGCGCGTCGATGCGGGCCTTGAACGCGGCGTAGCCCTTGTTGTTGGACGCGGCCACGCCGGTCTCGTCGATCACCACACCCACGGTGATCGTGTCGGCGGTGACACCGGGCGCGCTGGCGGTGTTGCCAGCAGTCGAGTTCGACGCCGTCGTCGTCGTGTTCCCCGAGGCCGCCGTCGTCGCCGGCGCGGCGGTCGTGACCGGCGGGCTCGACTTCTTGCTGCTGCTGCATGCGGCGCCCACCACGGCGAGCACGGCCATCACGGCCGCTGTGCGCCGATAGTGCCTGCGAGACCACGTCCTGACCGGCATAGCTGCGTCCCCCCTCGCTGAATGCCTACCGCGGTGGCGGCGCTCGGGCCGGCCGCGCCGACACGCTACGCCGTCGAGGGATGCGCTGCTCGGCGCGCCCCGAGGCGTTGGCTCTACGTTGGCTCTACGACGAGGCCGCGCCGCCGAGGTACCGGTCCCTGACCTCTTGTTCCGCCTGGTCGGCCGGGCCGGACCACGCCACGTGGCCCTGCGACAGGATGACGCACGTGTCAGCCAATGCCAGCGCGCGGTGGACGAACTGCTCGATGAGGACGATGG
>Ga0070741_10004669_pt1 | contig 31693 bp, 24 predicted proteins | sample Coa_R1_4_FD_66440 | JGI IMG/M metagenome (GOLD analysis project Ga0070741, IMG submission 66440) | Surface soil microbial communities from Centralia Pennsylvania, which are recovering from an underground coalmine fire - Coalmine... | ecosystem: Environmental > Terrestrial > Soil > Unclassified ... | reverse complement strand
GAGCCGGAGTGGGAGGGCCACGTGACGATCGAGATCTCGAACACGACGCCGCTGCCGGCCAAGATCTACGCCAACGAGGGCATCGCGCAGGTGCTCTTCTTCCAGAGCGACGACGTCTGCGCCACGTCGTACAAGGACAAGAAGGGCAAGTACCAGGCGCAGCGCGGCGTGACGCTGCCGAGGCTGTGACGTGAGATCACCACATCGGACACACGGGCCGCTCCGCCGCGCCGGCGTCGGCCTGTGCGCGGCATCGGTCGTCGCGGGCATCGTGTCCCTGCTCGCGCAGCAGAGCGAGATCCCGCGCGCGTTCAAGCCCGTCGTCGACAGCTTCGACTACGAGCGGCGCGTCGAGATGATCCCGATGCGCGACGGCGTCAGGCTGCACACGGTGATCCTGGTGCCGAAGGGGGCGCGCCGCGCGCCGATTCTGCTGACGCGCACGCCCTACGACGCCGACGCCCTGACGTCGCACGCCGACAGCGCGCACCTCGCGCCGACGCTGCAGGGCTACGACAACGCCGTCGACGTCATCGTCGACGGCGGGTACATCCGCGTGGTCCAGGACGTGCGGGGGAAGCACGGGTCCGAGGGCGACTACGTGATGAACCGTCCGCTGCAGGGGCCGCTCAATCCGACCAGGGTCGACCACGCCACCGACACCTACGACACGATCGACTGGCTCGTGAAGCACGTCGCCGAGTCGAACGGCAAGGTCGGCATTCTCGGCATCTCGTACGACGGGTTCCTGCCGCTGATGGCGCTCGTCAACCCGCACCCGGCCCTGAAGGTCTCGGTGCCGATGAACCCGATGGTCGACGGCTGGCGCGGCGACGACTGGTTTCACAACGGCGCGTTCCGCCAGCAGATGATGCCCTACATCTACGACCAGGAAGCGACGCGCGGCAGCGACGTCCACTGGTGGGCGAGCCACTACGACGACTACGACACCTACCTCGAGGCCGGCTCGGCCGCCGAGCTGGGACGCCGGCACGGCATGGAGCAGCTCGGGTTCTGGCAGAAGCTGCTCGAGCACCCCGGCTACGACCGGTTCTGGAGCGAGCAGGCGATGGACCGCGTCCTCGCCGCGCAGCCGCTGACCGTGCCGGTGATGCTCGTGCACAGCCTCTGGGATCAGGAGGACATCTACGGCGCGCCCGCCGTGTACAAGGCGATCGAGCCGAAGGACACCGCGCACGACAAGGTGTTCATGGTGCTCGGGCCGTGGCACCACGGCCAGGAGATCGGCGACGGCAGCACGCTCGGCGCGCTCAATTTCCACACCGACACGGCGCTCTATTTCCGGCGCGAGATCCTCGCGCCGTTCCTCGCGCACTTCCTGCGCGACGATGCGCCGAAGATGGACGTCGCGCCGGTCACCGCATTCGAGACGGGCACCAATGTCTGGCGCCGGCTGCCGTCGTGGCCGGCCGGCTGCGAGGCGGGCTGCGCGCCGACGCCGACGCCGCTGTACCTTGCGGCGCGGATGAAGCTGTCCTTCAGCCCGCCGGTGGCCGCCGATCCAGCCTTCGACGAGTTCGTCTCCGATCCGGCCAAGCCGGTGCCGTACCGCGCGCGCCCGAACCAGCCGTCGAGCGGACCGTACTGGTCGCGCTGGCTCGTCGACGATCAGCGCGAGGCGTCCGGGCGGACCGACGTCCTCGCCTACTCCTCCGACGTGTTGACGGCGCCGGTGAAGATCAGCGGCGCGCCCGTCGCGCATCTCGCGGCCTCGACGACGGGGACGGACGCGGACTGGGTGGTGAAGCTGATCGACGTCTATCCCGACGAAGTGGCGGGGCAGCCGCAGATGGGCGGCTACCAGCTGATGGTCGCGGCCGACATCCTGCGCGGACGCTACCGCGAGGGTTTCGCCGACGCGAAGCCGATCGCGCCGAACACGCCGCTGCCGTTCGTCTTCGGGCTGCCCAACGCGAACCACGTGTTCCTGCCGGGCCATCGGCTGATGGTCCAGGTGCAGTCGAGCTGGTTCCCGCTCTACGATCGCAACCCGCAGACCTTCGTCCGCAACATCTTCTTCGCGCGCCCGGAGGATTTCCAGAAGGCGACCGAGCGCGTCTACCACGCGCCCAATCAGGCGAGCTACGTGGAACTGCCGATCGTCCGGTAGCCAGGGCCGCGGCGCGCGTCAGGCGAAGCCGATTGTGTTTGCTTATGATCCAGTAAAGATTATCAATTTGACTACTAGCGCCCCGGCGGTGTCTAATCTCGCCATCCCGATGATTGTCGCCGTCGTCGTTCCGGTCGCCTTTAGCCCCGGGTCTCGATGGGGATGATGCAGGCCGAAGAGCGCGACCGACCAGGGCCATCATCCTCGAGGGTGATGGCTCTTTTGACGTACGCCGCACGTCGACGACCGGGAGAGATGAGAAGCCGCTTATGAAGATCGCGTATCAGGGGGAACCGGGGGCGTTCAGCGAGGCGGCCGCCCGGCGCGTCGACGCCGAGGCGCCGCTGATTCCGTGCCGCAGCTTCGAAGAGGTGTTCGCCGCCGTCGACGCCGGGCCGGCGACGCACGGCGTGCTGCCGATCGAGAACTCGATCGGCGGCAGCATCCACCGCAACTACGACCTGCTCGTGCAGCACGAGCTGCCGATCGTCGCGGAGGTCGAGCTGCCGGTCGTGCACCATCTGCTGGCGCTGCCCGGCGCGACGCTCGGCGGGCTCAAGCGGGTCTACTCGCACCCGCAGGGCCTCGCGCAGTGCGAACGCTTCCTGCGGACGCTGTCGGGCGTCGAGATCATCGCCACGTACGACACGGCCGGCAGCGCGAAGATGGTCGCCGACTCGGGCGTCACCGACGCCGCGGCGATCGCCTCGGCGCGCGCGGGCGAGGTGTTCGGCCTCGCATCGCTCGCCGCGTCGATCCAGGACTACGACGACAACATCACGCGCTTCCTCGTCGTGTCGCGGCGGCCGCTCAAGAACGCCGTCCCCGACAAGACGACGATCGTCTTTTCGCTGCCGAACGAGCCGGGGTCGCTGTTCAAGGCGCTCAGCGTCTTCGCGCTGCGCGGCGTCGACCTGACGAAGCTGGAATCGCGGCCGATTCCGGGCCGGCCGTGGGAGTACCTCTTCTACGCGGACCTCGCCGCGGCGCGCGACGAGCTCGCGTGCGCGCGCGCGCTCGCGCATCTCGCCGAGTTCGCCCCGACGCTGCGGACGCTCGGCTCGTACGCCAGCTGGAAGTCGCACGAAGGCTGGCTGCCCGATCCGTTCGAGGTCGTTTCGTGAGCGATCGCGGCAATCCGCTGACCACCGGGTCGCATCGCGCGCCGGCGCGCGCGATGCTGAAGGCCGTCGGATTCACCGACGCCGATCTCTCGAAGCCGCTCATCGGCATCGCGAACACCTGGATCGAGATCGGGCCGTGCAACTACCACCTGCGCGAGCTGGCGGGCCACGTCAAGGACGGCGTCCGCTCCGCCGGCGGCACGCCGATGGAGTTCAACACGGTCTCGATCTCGGACGGCATCACGATGGGCACCGAGGGGATGCGTGCGTCGCTGGTCAGCCGCGAGGTGATCGCCGACTCGATCGAGCTGGTCGCGCGCGGCAACGGCTTCGACGGCCTGGTGATTCTGGTCGGCTGCGACAAGACCATCCCGGCCGCCGCGATGGCGCTGGCGCGGCTCAACGTTCCCGGCGTCGTGCTCTACGGCGGATCGATTGCGCCGGGGCGGTGGAACGGGAAGGAAGTGACGATCCAGGACGTCTTCGAAGCGGTCGGGGCGCACGCGGCCGGCGCGCTGACCGATGCGGACCTCTGCCGCCTCGAGGACCAGGCGTGCCCGGGCGCCGGCGCGTGCGGCGGCCAGTTCACGGCGAACACGATGGCGATCGCGTGCGAGTTCCTCGGCATCGCGGCGCTCGGCAGCGGCAGCGTCCCGGCGAACGATCCGACCAAGGCCGAAGTCGCGCGCGAGACGGGCGCGCGCGTGATGGATCTCGTGCGCCGCAACGTCCGTCCGCGCGACATCATCACCGCCGCCTCGATCGCCAACGCGATCGCGTCGGTGGCGACGACGGGCGGCTCGACCAACGCCGTGCTGCACCTGACGGCCATCGCGCGCGAAGCCGGCGTGGAGCTGTCGCTCGACGACTTCGATCGCATCAGCGACCGGACGCCGCTGCTCGCGGACCTCAAGCCGTCCGGGCGTTTCGTCGCGACGGATCTCCACGCCGCCGGCGGCAGCCGCCTCGTCGCGCAGCGTCTGGTCGAAGCGGGCGCCGTCGAGGGATCGTCGCCGACGGTGACCGGGAAGACGCTGACCGACGAAGCGCGCGGCGCGATCGAAACGCCGGGGCAGCAGGTGGTGCGGCCCGCGTCGGCGCCGCTCAAGGCGCACGGCGGCCTCGTCATCCTGCGCGGCTCGCTCGCGCCCGACGGCGCGGTGATGAAGATTTCCGGCGCGGATCGCGCGACCCACCGGGGGCCGGCGCGCGTGTTCGACAGCGAGGAAGCGGCGTTCGACGCCGTTCAGCACCAGCGGATCCGGCCCGGCGACGTCATCGTCATCCGCTACGAGGGCCCGAGCGGCGGACCCGGCATGCGCGAGATGCTCGCCGTCACCGGCGCGATCGTCGGCGCCGGCCTGGGCGAATCGGTCGCGCTCGTCACCGACGGCCGCTTCTCCGGCGCGACGCGGGGCTTCTGCATCGGCCACATCGCGCCCGAGGCGGCGCGCGGCGGGCCGATCGCGGCGGTCCGCGACGGCGACATCATCGCCATCGACGCGGCGGCGCGCACGCTGGACCTGGACGTGCCCCCGGCCGACATACAGCAACGGCTGTCGGCGTGGACCGCGCCGGCGCCCCGGTACGCGACCGGCGTGATGGCGAAGTACGCGCGAATGGTTTCCTCAGCAGCGAATGGAGCGGTGACCGGATGAAGCTCACTGGCGCGCAGATCCTCTGGGAAGCGCTCGTCCGCGAAGGCGTCACCGACGTGTTCGGCTATCCGGGCGGCGCCATCCTGCCGGCCTACGACGCGATGCTCTCCTATCCGATCCGCCACATCCTCGTGCGCCACGAGCAGGGCGCGACGCACATGGCCGACGGGTACGCGCGCGCCAGCGGCAAGGTCGGCGTCGCGATCGCCACGTCGGGGCCGGGCGCGACGAACATGGTGACCGGCATCGCCACCGCGATGATGGACAGCTCGCCGATCGTGTGCATCACCGGCCAGGTGGGCAGCAAGCTGATCGGCTCCGACGCGTTCCAGGAGTGCGACATCACCGGCATCACGCTGCCGGTCACGAAGCACAACTACCTCGTGACGAGCGCCGACGAGGTGGCGCCCGCGGTGCTCGAAGCGTTCGCCGTCGCGCGCGAGGGGCGTCCCGGCCCGGTCCTCGTCGACATCACCAAGGACGCGCAGCAGGGCACGGTCGACGCGGTCGACTGGGAGGCGGCGCGGCCGCACCTGACCGAGGCGTTCGACGACGATCTGCCGGGCGACGGAACGGTGGCCGAAGCGCTGGAACTGATCAACGCCGCCGAGCGGCCGCTGATTCTCGCCGGCCACGGCGTGATGCTGTCAGGCGCGGAGCGCGAAATCGTCATGCTCGCCGAGCGCGGGCGCATCCCGATCGCCGTCACGCTGCTCGGCATCGGCGGCGTCGCCGCCTCGCATCCGCTGAACCTCGGGATGATGGGGATGCACGGCGAGGCGTGGGTCAACCACGCGATTCAGGAAGCCGACCTCCTGATTGCGCTCGGCATGCGCTTCGACGATCGCGTGACCGGCAACCTCAAGACGTACGCGCCGACGGCGCGCAAGATCCACGTCGACATCGATCGCGCCGAGCTGAACAAGAACGTCAAGGTCGACGTCGCGATCGCCAAGGACCTCCGCGCCGCGCTGCTCGAGTGGATGCCCGCCGTGGCCGCGCGCGATCGGTCCGCGTGGCTCGCGCGCATCGACGCGCTGAAGGGCGATTCGGCGGTCCGCGACATCCAGAATCTCGGCGACAACGGGCATCTGTACGCCGCGCACGTCATCAACGATCTCTGGCGGCTGACCAACGGCGACGCGATCGTCGTCAGCGACGTCGGGCAGCACCAGATGTGGGAGGCGCAGTACTACAAGCACGATCGCCCGCGCTCGCTCATCACCTCGGGCGGCCTCGGGACGATGGGCTTCGCGCTGCCGGCGGCGATCGGCGCCAAGGTCGCGTGCCCCGACGCCGAAGTCTGGGTCGTCGTCGGCGACGGCGGCTTCCAGATGACGATGGCGGAGCTCGCGACGATCGCGCAGGAGAACCTCGACGTGAACGTCGCGATCATCAACAACGGATATCTCGGGATGGTGCGCCAGTGGCAGGAGTTCTTCTACGGCAAGCGGTACGCGGCGACGCCGCTCGTCAACCCGAACTTCGCGAAGCTCGCCGAGGCCTTCGGCATCGCGGCGACCACGGTGACGCGGCGCGGTGAAGTCGCCGAAGCGGTGCAGGCGGCGCGCCGGCAGGCGCGCGCGGCCGTGATCGATTTCCAGGTGGAGCAGGAAGACTCGGTGTACCCGATGGTGCCCGCCGGGGCCGATCTGCACAAGATGATTCGGAGACCGTCGCCGATCGTGGAGACCGCCGCCGACTAGGCGGCGTTTGCCGGGGCCCCGGAGCGGGGAGCAGGTGGCTGGATGGTGCACACATTTAGCGTTTACGTCGACGACAAGCCGGGCGTGCTGAACCGCGTCGCGTCGCTGTTTCGGCGGCGCGCCTTCAACATCGAATCGCTGACGGTCGGCCACACCGAAACCCGCGGCGTCTCGCGGATGACCGTCGTCGTCGATACCGACGAGTACGGGGCGCGGCGTCTCGAAGCGCACCTGTACAAGCTGGTGCCGGTGCGACGGGTGGAGGACATCACGTCGCACCCGTCGATTTCGCGCGACCTCGCGCTGATCAAGGTGGCCGCCACCGGCGAGGCGCGCACGCACGTGATGCAGCTGGTCGACGTCTACCGCGCGCGCATCGTGGACGTCAGCCCCGAGTCGCTCGTCATCGAGACGACCGGAACGGAAGACAAGATCGACAGCCTGCTCGAGGTGCTGCGGCCGTACGGCGTGGTGGAGATGGTGCGCACCGGGCGCGTGTCGATGGCGCGCGGCGCCGTGCCGGCCAGACGCGTGCCGAGGGCCGCCGGCCGCGCGGCGGAAGCGCGCGGAGACGTCAGCTCCTGCTCGGTGTAGGTCTCGATTCACCAATCGCCGATTCACCCACTCGTTCATTGTGAGGCTCGTCTGATGGCTACGATGTATTACGACAACGACGCCGACCTGTCGCTGATCCAGGGCAAGAAGGTCGCGATCATCGGCTACGGCTCGCAGGGGCACGCCCATGCGCTGAACCTGAAAGACAGCGGCGTTCGCGTGAAGGTCGGCCTGCCGCCGACGAGCCGCTCGCGCGCGAAGGCGCAGGCCGCCGGCCTCGACGTCGACGATGTCGCGGCGGCGACGGCGTGGGCGGAGGTCGTGATGATCCTCATCCCGGATCACGTGCAGGGCCGGATGTACCGCGAGCAGATCCAGCCGAACCTCGCGGCCGGCAGCATGCTGATGTTCGCGCACGGCTTCAACATCCGCTTCGGCGCGATCGCGCCGCGCGCCGACATTGACGTGTCGATGGTGGCGCCGAAGTCGCCGGGCCACCGCGTGCGCGAGCTGTTCGTCGAAGGCGCGGGGACGCCGGCGCTCTTCGCGATCGAGCAGGATGCGACCGGGGGCGCGCGGCAGCTGACGCTGTCCTACGCCAAGGGCATCGGCGTCACCCGGGCGGGCGTCATCGAGACGACGTTCAAGGAGGAGACCGAGACCGACCTGTTCGGCGAGCAGGCGGTGCTGTGCGGCGGCGTCAGCGCGCTGATCACGGCGGGGTTCCAGACGCTGGTCGACGCCGGGTATCAGCCCGAGATCGCGTATTTCGAGTGCCTCCACGAGCTGAAGCTGATCGTCGACCTGATCTACCAGGGCGGCCTGAACTACATGCGCTATTCGGTGTCAGACACCGCCGAGCACGGCGACTACACCGGCGGTCCCCGCATCGTCACCGACGCGACCCGGGCCGAAATGAAGAAGATGCTCGCCGAGATCCAGAACGGCACGTACGCGAAGCGCTGGATCGCCGAAAACGAAAACGGCCGGCCGACGTTCACCGCGCGGCGCCACATGGAGCAGACGCAGCTCATCGAGCAGGTCGGCGCGCGGCTGCGACAGCTGATGCCGTTCCTCAAGCCGGTGACGGTCGAGCCCGAAGCGGTCGCGCGCTGAAGCGCCGCACCTCAGGCGTTGCTTGACCGCAACCTCCCGTGGTGGTAAAACTTGCGCGGCTTCGGACTTTCCGGCGCCGCAACGTCTCCTTTAAATGGAAAAACTCGTCGAGCGCGAACCCGGGGCAGCTCGTCATCCTCTCGTCGCCGCGCCCGCTCTAGCCGTTCAGTTCTTTCTGATCCCGCTGGCTGTGGTTGGAATCGCGGTCAGCGTGTATGTCGGATTCCGCACGCTCCTGGCCGACGACCGCAAGCCGCAGGACTACCTGCAGGAAATCCGCTTCGGCGGATCGACGCGGCGCTGGCCGGCGGCGTACGAGCTCTCGCGCCTGATGGCCGACCCGAAGGTGCGCGCCGACAAAACGCTGGGTCCGGCGCTCGTCAAGGCCTTCCAGGAGTCGAAGGACGATACCCAGGTGCGCCGCTACCTCGCGCTCGCCATCGGCCGACTCGATCCGCCGTTGCCGGCCGACGCGATCACCGAGCTCACCGGCGCGCTCGCCGACCCGGACAGCGAGACGCGCATCACGGCGATCTGGGCGCTGGGATCGTCGGGCGATGCGGCGGTGGTCCCGCGGCTGATCGCCCTGTACACCGCCCCCGACGCCGACGCCGGCATCCGCAAGATGCTGGTGTACGCGCTCGGCGCGCTGCCCGGCGACGCGCAGTCGGCGACGTTGCGGACGGCGTTGAACGATTCGACGGCCGACGTGCGGTGGAATGCCGCCGTCGCGCTCGCGCGCCATGGCAGCCGCGAAGGCTCCGGCATCGTCAAGCAGATGCTCGACCGGCCGTACGTCGAGCAGGCGGTGAAGCGCGAAGTGCGCCAGGACTCGGATCAGGATCCGGTGGCCGACGTCATGATCAGCGGCCTGCGCGCCGCCGCGGTGCTGAAGGACGAAGAGCTGAAGCCGGCGGTCGCCGCCCTGAGCCAGCAGGACAAGTCGATGAAGGTTCGCGAAGCGGCGCTCGAGGCACTCAAACAGATTGGATAATCGGGCAACCGGGCAGTAGGGGAATTGTCGGTATTCGGGTAGTCGCGGCGACGTTTGTGAAAGAGTTCACCAACTGACTATGGCTGACGAGACCAAACCCAGCGCACCAGCGACCGGCGCCAATCCGGCGGCGACGCCGCACTCGGTCGCCAAACCCGATCCGGGCGAGCCCGCCGCGGCCGCGGCTGCCGCGGCGACCGGCGCGACGCCGGCCGCCGGCGCCCACGCCGCGCGACCCGCAGCGCCGCGCCCCGCGCCCGCCGCGATCCCCGATCTGCAGGGCAAGACGACGTCGGCCGCCGCGGCCGGCGCGAAGACGCCGGCGCCCGCCGCCGCCGCGGCCGCGACCCGCGATCCCGACGACACCTCGCCGCTCCTGACGCGCCGTGCGTGGATGGGCCTCGCGTGGGGCGCGTTCTCCGCCGCGTCGGCCGCCGCGCTCGCGGCCACCGGCCGCTTCATGTTCCCGAACGTGCTCAACGAGCCGCCGCAGCAGTTCAAGGCCGGCTTCCCGAACGAGTACGGCATGGGCGTCGACGAGCGGTGGAAGGAAAAGTTCGGCATCTGGATCGTGCGCGTCGCCGACGAGGACGTCGACCCGCACGGCAGCGGCTTCTACGCGCTCATCACCGTCTGCACGCACCTGGGCTGCACGCCGAACTACCTGTCGGCGGAGAACAAGTTCAAGTGCCCGTGCCACGGCAGCGGCTACCGCCTGACGGGCGTCAACTTCGAGGGGCCGGCGCCGCGTCCGCTCGAGCGCGCGCGCATCGTGCTCGCCGACGACGGGCAGATCCTCGTCGACAAGTCGCGGCACTTCCAGTACGAGCTGGGGCAGTGGACCGATCCGGAGGCGTTTCTCAAGGCGTAAGGCGAAGTCGACAGCCGACCGTTCACGTCGACAGGGGGTCGACCGCGTGTGAACAGTAGGCCGACCTGTTAACCAACCATGGCTGACACAAAAACCGTCGCACCGAAAGAGGGTCCGGGAACCCGGTTCTGGAACTGGCTGACCGAGACGCAGGTCTGGACGTCGGTGTTCCGCCACGAGCGGCCGAACACGGATCGCAACCGCGTCCTGGTGATGCTGTCGAACGTCTTCCTGCATCTGCATCCGGTGCGGATCCGGAAATCGGGCGTCAAGCTGCGCTACACGTGGTGCATGGGCGGATTGAGCTTCTTCCTCTTCCTCGTGCTCACGTTCACCGGGCTGCTGCTGATGTTCTACTACCGGCCGACCCTCGAGTACGCCTACACCGACATCGTCGGGCTGCGCGAGCACGTGCCGCTCGGCATCATGCGCGAGATGCACCGGTGGGGCGCGCACGCGATGGTCATCACGGTGTGGCTGCACATGTTCCGCGTCTTCATGACGGGCAGCTACAAGCCGCCGCGCGAGTTCAACTGGTCGGTCGGCGTGATCATGCTCGTCCTCACGCTGCTGCTGTCGTTCACCGGCTACCTGCTGCCGTGGGATCAGCTGGCCATCTGGGCGATCACGGTCGGATCGAACATGGCGCGCGCGACGCCGTTCCTCGGGCACGAGGGGCCGGGCGCCGCCCTGCTGCGCCTCGGCGACGTCCCGCTGATCCACGCGGCCGACGATGCGCGGTTCGCGCTGCTGGGCGGCACGTTCGTCGGCGAGGGCGCGCTGCTGCGCTTCTACGTGCTGCACTGCGTCGGGCTGCCGCTCGGCATCGCCGTGCTGATGGCGGTGCACTTCTGGCGCGTCCGCAAGGACGGTGGCATTTCGGGTCCTCTCTAGAGCGAGGAGCGCATGGGCTTACTCAAAGGTCTCATAAACGCCGTCGCCGACCCGCGGCTGTTCTTCCTGCTCGCGTGCGCGCTGCTGGTCGTCGTGCTGTGGAAACGCGAGGCGATCGCGTCGAACGCCGTCGGCTACGGCGGCCTCGGCATCCTCGGCGCGTTTTTCCTGTTCGGCACGTTCGATCCGAATTTCCGCCTGATCGTCACCAAGCCGGACAACGTGCCGATCGTCGGGCTGATCTTCCTGCTCGTGTTCTTCGTGTGGTACTCGATTCGCGAAGGCGTGCTGAACGATCGGCGCATCGCGGCGGGGCAGGGGCCGATCGAGAAGGCGGAGTCCGACCGCGTGTGGGTGTGGCCGGATCTCGTCTACACCGAGCTCATCGCGCTCATCGCGTGCTCGGTCATCCTCATCGTCTGGTCGATCTTCCTGAAGGCGCCGCTCGAGCAGCCGGCGAACCCGGCGAACACGCCGAACCCGTCGAAGGCGCCGTGGTACTTCCTCGGGCTGCAGGAGATGCTCGTCTACTTCGACCCATGGCTCGCCGGCGTCGTCCTGCCGGGGCTGATCATCGTCGGGTTGATCTGCATTCCGTACGTCGACAAGAACCCGAAGGGCAACGGCTACTACACCATCGCCGAGCGGAAAGCGGAGATCGCGCTCTTCCTGTTCGGGTTCGTCGTGCTGTGGTGCTCGCTCATCGTCCTGGGGACGTTCCTGCGCGGTCCGAACTGGAATTTCTTCGGTCCGTTCGAGTTCTGGGACATCCACAAGCTCGCGGCGCTGACCAACGTGAACCTGTCGGAGTACATCTGGGTGCGCGGCCTGAAGACCGGCTATCCGTCCGCCTGGATCGTCCGCGAACTGCCCGGCATCCTGCTCGTGCTGTTCTACGTCTTCGCGCTGCCGGTGATTCTCGCGAAGGCGACGTTCAAGGCGTATTACGACAAGCTGGGCGCGCCGCGCTATTACGTGACGGCGTTCCTCTTCCTGATGATGATGTCGCTGCCGATCAAGATGCTGGCGCGCTGGATCTTCAACCTGAAGTACATCGTCGCGATCCCTGAGATCTTTTTCAACATCTGACGACCATGGCTGAAAAAAAAGGTGTCGGGCACGCGTACAACGTCGACTTCCTGAACGTCGTGTTCGCGGCGTCCAGCCTGTTCCTCCTCCTGTCGGTCGTGTGGATGGTGTGGGACGACTACGACCGCGAATGGAAGAACACGCAGCGGCGCTTCGCGCAGCTCGAATATCAGGTGACGCAGGCGCAGCTGCGCCAGGCGGCGGGCGCGGTCGACAAGAACAAGATCGCGCAGCTGCGCGCGCAGGAGCAGGCGGCGCAGAAGAACGTGGCCGCGAACCAGAAGAAGGTCGACGAGCTGCAGGACAAGCTGAAAGAGGCGCTGAACAAGGAATACCGCGCCACGCTCGACATGCAGTACATGAAGGCGACCTACGATCAGGATCGCTACGACTTCGAGGCGACGCGCGCCTCCGATCCCAAGTCGTCGTCGGTGGCCAGGAAGCAGCAGACGACGGACGAAGAGGCGAAGAAGCTGAACGACCTGACGCTCGCCGACGAGCGCGCCATCGCCGAGCGCAAGGCGATCCAGGCGCAGCTCGGGCAGTACACGGGCCAGGTCGCCGCCGCGCAGAAGCAGATCGAGGAGCTGCAGGCCGAGCAGAACCGCCTCGCCAAGCGGCTCGACGCGATCGCGCCCAGCTTCAAGGACTACATCCGCAACGCGCCGCTGATGGACTTCATGGCGCCGACGATCAAGATCCAGCAGGTCGTCCTGCCGAACGTCATGGACGACGTCAACTTCATCCGCGTGCCGAAGCAGGATCGCTGTCAGACGTGCCACCTCGCGATCGACAAGAAGGGATACGAAAAGTACCCGCAGCCCTTCACCACGCATCCCGACCTGGACACCTTCCTCGGCGGCAGCTCCCCGCACCCGATCGACCGCGTCGGCTGCACCGTGTGCCACGAGGGGATGGGGCAGTCGGTCAGCTTCCGCGACGCGTCGCACATGCCGTCGAACGCGAAGCAGAAGGAAGACTGGGAGAAGAAGTACGGGTGGGAAGAGCCGCACGAGTGGGACTACCCGATGCTGCCGACCAAGATGACCGACGCGTCGTGCGCCAAGTGTCATCAGCAGCAGGTCTACGTGCCGAAGGCCGAGCGGCTGAACGTCGCGTACGCGACGTTCGAGCGCGCCGGCTGCTACGCGTGCCACAAGACCAAGGGCTTCGACACCAACATGCGGAAGCCGGGCCCGATCCTCACCAAGATCGACTCGAAGCTGACGGCCGACTGGGTGAAGAACTGGATCCGGAACCCGCGCGCCGTCAAGCAGACGACGTGGATGCCGCGCTTCTTCTACAACTCGAACAACAGCTCGCCGGAAGATGCGGTCAGGAACGAGGTGGAGATCAACGCGATCGTGTCGTATCTCTTCGCCAACAGCGACAAGAGCTACGAGCCGGCCGTGAAGAACCCGCCGCACGGCGACGCGAAGAGCGGCGAGGAGATCGTCAAGTCCATCGGGTGCCAGGGCTGCCACGTCGTGGGCGAGGGCAAGCGATCCGAGATCGGCCCGCGCCGCACCTTCGGCCAGCCGCTCGAGAACATCGGCAACAAAACGACCTACGAGTGGATCTACAACTGGGTGCGCGATCCGAAGCACTACAGCCCGGCCACCTACATGCCCAACCTGCGGCTCACCGACGCGCAGGTGGCCGACGTGGCGACCTATCTCGTGTCGCTCAAGGGCGCCGCGGGTGACGCGGCGAAGGCGACGCCCGACGCCAAGGCGACCGACGCCGTGCTGCTCGACTACCTGAAGAACGTGATGCCGTTCGAGGACGCGAAGGCGAAGCTCGCCTCGATGAACGCCGAGCAGAAGCAGGTGGATCTCGGGCAGCGCGCGATCAGCCGCTACGGCTGCTTCAGCTGCCACGACATCAAAGGGTTCGAGAACGCGCAGTCGATCGGCACCGATCTCTCGGAGGAGGGGAGCAAGCTCGTCACGCGCCTCGACTTCGCCTTCATCACCGACATCCCGCACACCTCGAAGCTCGCCTGGTTCGATCGCAAGCTCCACGATCCGCGCATCTTCGACCGGGGGCGCGTGCTGGAGCCGCTCGACAAGCTGCGCATGCCGAACTACGACTTCACCGACGAGGAAGTCGAGCGGCTCGTGACGGCGGTCATGAGCTTCCAGCGCGACATCCAGCCGCCGGCGGCCAAGCCGGCGCGGTCGGCGCGCTACGACTACCTGCAGAACGGCCGCACGCTCGTGCATCGGCGCAACTGCGTCGGCTGCCACATCATCGAGGGCGACGGAGGCGACTTCGTCAAGCTGGTGGCCGATCCGTCGCTCGGCCCGCCGATGCTGACGCCCGAAGGCGCGCGCGTGCAGGCCGACTGGTTGTACGCGTTCATCCGCGGACCGATCACGATCCGCCCGTGGCTGAACGTCCGGATGCCGACCTTCGGCCTCGACGATCCGAACCTGAACGGCGTCATCCGCTACTTCGGATCGATCTCGAACTCGATCGGTCCGTTCCAGACGCACGAGATGCGCACCGTGTCGGCGTCGGAGGATGCGGGCGGCAAGGCGCTGTTCGAGAAGCTGAAGTGCCAGCAGTGCCACGTGCTCGGCGCGATCCCGAAGGATCAGCCGACGTCGAACCTGGCGCCCGACCTCCGCATGGCGCCCGAGCGGCTCAACCCGGACTGGATCCTCCAGTGGCTGAAGAAGCCCTCGGACATCCTGCCGGGCACGCGGATGCCGGCGTTCTGGCCCGACTATCCGAAGTCGTACTACCCGGACATGGGCGGCGATGCGGACGCGCAGATGAAAGCGATCCGCGACCACCTGCTGACCTTCAAAGGCGGCCCGAGTCCCAAGGGCCAGCCGGGCAACGCACGGTCGGCGAACAACAACTGACAACAGGCCCGATTCGATTTACAAACGTAGACGAATCGGGCCCTGAAATTCGTTTAAAATCCGCTCCGGCAGGGATTTGCCGGATGAGAACCCGTCTGCTTTTCGTCACCGGCGCCGCGGTCTGGGCGGCGCTCCTCGCGGGCGTGGGGGCGCAGAACGCGACCCCGAAACGGACGTCCGCTCAGCCGCCGCCCGCCGCGCGTCACGCCGCTCCGGCCGCCGGTCAGCCGGCCACGGTCGCCGCTGCCGCCGCCGATCAGAATGCCGTCGTCAAGCGCTACTGCGTCGGCTGCCACAACGACAAGATGAAGACCGGCGGCCTGACGCTCGAGCACTTCGACGTCGCGCAGGCGCCGCAGAACGCGGAGACCGCGGAGGCGATGATCCGCAAGCTGCAGGCCGGGCTGATGCCGCCGCCGGGCGGTCCGCGGCCGTCGCCCGAGACGCACGCCGCGCTGGTCAGCGCGCTCGAGACGACGATCGACGCCGCCGCGGCGGCGAAACCGAATCCCGGCGTGCGCGTGTTCCAGCGGCTCAATCGGCCCGAGTACGCGCGCGCGATCAAGGACCTGCTGCTCCTCGACGTCGACCCCGGCGCGTGGCTGCCGCTCGACCAGAAGAGCGCGAACTTCGACAACATCGCGGACGCGCAGGCGCTCTCGCCGACGCTGCTCGAGGCGTACCTGAACGCGGCGGCCGCGATCAGCCGCATGGCCGTCGGCGATCGCCATGCGGCGAACGTCGACGCCACCTACACCAATCCCGGGTTCGTCTCGCAGCATCCGTGGGATCACATCGAGGGGACGCCCTTCGGCACGCGTGGCGGGATGGCGGTCAACCATGTCTTCCCGGCCGACGGCGACTACGTGTTCGAGGTGACGCTGCAGTCGGGCGCGAACTCGCGCTTCGAGGACATCGACGTCTCGATCGACGGCGAACGCGTCGCGCTGCTCGAATACGAGACGCAGCCGGCGGGCGGCGCCGACGGTCGCGGCGCGGTGCACGTCAGGACCGAACCGATCCAGGTGCGCGCGGGGCAGCACGCCGTCGCGGCCGCGTTCGTCCGCCGCACCGAGGGTCCGTACGAGGATCTGATCCGGCCGCACGACTGGTCGTACGCCGGCGGCGGATCGGGCGGGCCGGGGATCACGACGCTGCCGCATCTGCGCGATCTGATCGTCAAGGGACCGTCGAAGGTCACGGGCCTCTCCGAGACGCCGACGCGCGCCAAGATCTTCAGCTGCCGTCCGACGTCGCCGAACGAGGAGCGCGCCTGCGCGCGCCAGATCCTGGCGAAGCTCGGCGCCGAGGCGTACCGTCGCCCCGTCGCGCCGGACGAAGTGGAACGGCTGATGCCGTTCTTCGACGAAGGGGCGCGCGGCACCGGCGGCTTCGAGGGCGGTATTCGCACGGCGGTCGAAGCGATCCTCGCCAGCCCGCACTTCATCTTCCGCCTCGAGAAGGCGCCCGCGGAAGTGCAGACGGCGAAGGCCGGCGCGTACCGGGTGTCGGATGTGGAACTCGCCTCGCGCCTGTCGTTCTTCCTGTGGGGCGAGCCGCCGGATCAGGAGCTGCTGTCGCTGGCGTCGCAGACCAGGCTGTCGGCGCCCGGGATGCTCGAGAAGCAGGCGAGGCGCATGCTCGCCGACCGGCGGGCCGACGCGCTCGGCGAACGGTTCGCCGCGCAGTGGCTCCGCCTGCAGGACGTCGACAAGGTCCACCCCGACCCGAATTTCTATCCGAACTTCGACGACAACCTCGCCGCGTCGATGCGCCGCGAAACCGAGCTCTTCTTCGACAGCATCGTCCGCGACGATCGGAGCGTGCTCGATCTGTTCCGCGCCGACTACACGTTCGTCGACGAGCGCCTGGCGCGCCACTACGGAATCCCCGGCGTCAGCGGCCCGGAATTCCGCCGCGTCACGTACCCCGACGACACGCGCCGCGGCATCCTGGGGCAGGGCAGCATCCTCGTGCAGACGTCGCTCGCGAACCGGACCTCGCCGGTGCTGCGCGGCAAGTGGGTGATGGAGGTGCTGATGGGCACGCCGCCGCCGCCGCCGCCGCCCGACGTGCCGCCGCTCGACGACACCGGCGACTCCAAGGACGGCCGCATGCTGACCACCCGCGAGCGGATGGAGATGCACCGGAAGAACCCGACGTGCAACGCGTGCCACCGCTTCATGGATCCGATCGGCCTGGCGCTCGACAACTTCGACGTCACCGGCAAGTGGCGCGTGCGCGAAAACGGGTCGCCGCTCGACACGCGCGGCGACTTCTACGACGGCACGCCGGTCACCTCGCCGGCGGAGCTGCTGGCGGCGCTGATGAAGCGCCCCGAGCCGCTCGTGCGCACCTTTACCGAGAACCTGATGGCGTACGCGCTGGGACGCCGGACCGAGTTCTTCGATCAGCCGGCGATCCGGGCGATCACGAGGAACGCGGCGAAGGACGACTACCGCATGTCGTCGTTCATCATGGGCGTCATCAACAGCGACGCCTTCCAGAAGAAGCAAGCCGAACCGGTTCAGACCACGGCCGAGAGCCGATAATCGCGAGCGACAAGGAGACGTTGACGATGAATCTCCTCACTGGAAAGCACCTGCCCCGGCGGACCCTCCTGCGCGGCCTCGGGGCGACCGTCGCGCTGCCGTTCCTCGACGCGATGCTGCCGGCGAACGGCGCCTTCGGCCGCACGGCGGAAGCGGCGACCAACGATCGCACGCGGCTGATCTGCATCGAAGAGGTGCACGGGCTGCCCGGCTGCAACAACTGGGGCGCGACGAAGTACCTCTTCGCGCCGGAAACGACCGGCCGCGACTTCACCCTCGTCAACGACAACCCGCTGAAGACGGTCGAGGCGTATCGCGACCACATGACGATCGTCAGCAACACCGACGTGCGCAACGCCGAAGCGCTGTCGCTGCCCGAGATCGGCGGCGATCACTTCCGCTCGAGCGCCGTGTTCCTGACGCAGTCGCATCCCAAGCAGACCAACGGATCGGACGTCTGGGCGGGCACCTCGCTCGACCAGCTGTACGCGAAGAAGTACGGGCAGGGGACGCCGATGCCGTCGATGCAGTTCTGCATCGAGAACCTCGATCAGGCCGGCGGCTGCACCTACAACTACTCGTGCGCCTACACCGACACGATCAGCTGGGCGTCGCCCAACGAGCCGCTGCCGATGATTCGCGATCCGCGGGTGGCGTTCGACATGCTGTTCGGCGCCGGCACCTCGGCCGCCGACCGCAAGCAGCGCCAGCTGACGCGCCGGAGCATCCTCGACTGGGTGACCGGCGAGGTCGAGCGGATGCAGAAGCAGCTCGGGGCGGCCGACCGTCAGCGCCTCGAGCGCTATCTCGACAACGTGCGGGAGCTCGAGCGCCGGATCCAGTCCGTCGAGGCGCGCAACACCAGCGGCGAGCCGCGCGAGCTGCCCGAGGCGCCGGCCGGCGTGCCCGACTCGTTCACCGAGCACATGCGGTTGATGTTCGACATCCAGCTGCTCGCGCTGCAGACCGACATGACGCGGATCATCTCGTTCAAGACCGGGCGCGACGCGATCAACCGCGTCTTCCCGGAGTGCGACTCGAAGCAGCCGTTCCACCCCGCGTCGCATCACGGCAACAAGGAAGACCGCATCGTCGAGTTCAACAAGATCTGCAAGTTCCGCGTCGGCCAGATGGCGTACTTCCTCGAGAAGATGAAGACGACGATGGACGGCGACGCGAGCCTGCTGGACAAGACGCTCATCATCTGGGGCTCGCCGATGGCGGACGCGAACATCCACAACCATCGCCGCTGCCCGCTCGTGCTGTTCGGCAAGGGCAACGGGATGCTGAAGGGCGGGACGCACGTGAAAGCGCCGGACGGCACGCCGATGGCGAACGTGATGCTCGCGCTGCTGCACCGCCTCGGTCTCGACGAGCTGCAGCAGTTCGGCGACAGCACCGGAGAGTTCGCGGTATGAGGCGCGCGCCGACGCTGCTCCTGGTCCTGGCGACGACGGCGGCGCTGGCTGCGGCGCCGGGCGGCGGCTCCGCCGTGGCCGATGCGGCGATGCGCGGCGACCGCGAGGCGATCCGCGCGCTGCTGAAACAGGGCGCCGACGCCAACGCGCCCCGCGGCGACGGCATGACCGCGCTGCACTTCGCGGCGGAGAAGGGCGACGCCGAGCTCGCGTCGATGCTGATCTACGCCGGCGCGCAGGTGTCCGCCGTCACGCGCATCGGCGCGTACACGCCGCTTCACCTGGCGGCGCAGTCGGGCAGCGTGGCCGTGGTCGACGCGCTGCTGAAGGCCGGCGCGGACGTGAACGCGCGCACGTCGAGCACCGGCGTCACGCCGCTGCACCTGGCCGCCGAGGCGGGCAGCGCGGCGGTCGTCAACGTGCTCGTCGATCGCAAGGCCGACGTCGACGCGAAAGAGGCCGAGTGGGGCCAGACGCCGCTGATCTTCGCCGCCGCGAACAACCGCGTGGAGGCGATCAAGGCGCTGCTCGCGCACGGCGCCGATCCCACGGTCGCCACGAAGACGATCGACGTGGCGCACGAGCTCGCGCTCGATCGCGCGGCGCTCGCGCTGCAGAAGAAGATTCTCGAGACGACCGTGCCCAAGGGCGAGCAGCCGACGGCGAATCAGATGCAGGCGGCGATCCACGCGGCGCGCGAGCTGCTCGCGTCGGGCAAGATTCCGCCGAAGGATCCGGCGCCGGCCGACGACAGCCTCCGGCCCGGCTTCGATCCCGAAGAGATCAACCCGCCGGTCGCATTCAAGGGCGGTCTCACCGCGCTGCTCCACGCCGCGCGGCAGGGAAACCTCGCGGCGGTGAAGGCGCTCGTCGACGGCGGCGCGCCGATCGACCAGCAAGGGGCGGGCGAAGGCGAGACGCCGCTGCTCATCGCGGCGATCAACGGCGAGTTCGACACGGCGATGTATTTGGTCGACCGCGGCGCGAACGTGAACCTGGCCAGCAAGGCCGACGGCGTCACGCCGCTCTGGGCCGCGATCAACACGGAGTGGCAGCCCCGCACGCGCTATCCGCAGCCCGAGGAGATGGAGCAGCAGCACGCCACCTATCTGGATCTGGTGAAGGCGCTGCTCGATCACGGGGCGGATCCGAACGCGCGCATCAAGTCGCACCCCTGGTACCTCGTGTACAGCGGCTGCGGCAACCGCAACTGCGGCCTGGCGGACACGTCGGGGTCGACGGCGTTCTGGCGCGCGGCGTACGGCACCGATCTCGCCGCGATGAAGCTGCTCGTCGCCTCCGGCGCCGACCCGAACATCCCGACGATCGCGCCGCAGCGGCCCGTGCGCCGCGGCGTCGGCGGCGCGCCCGGACAGGACGGCACCGCGGCCGCCGTCGCCAAGCCGGAGCCGCCGATTCCGTACGGCGGGCCGGGAGCGTGGCCGCTGCACGCGGCCGCCGGCCTCGAGTACGGCGAAGGCTTCGCCGGCAACGCGCACCGGCACGCGCCGGGCGGCTGGATGCCGGCGGTCAAGTACCTCGTCGAAGAACTCGGCGCCGACGTCAACGCGCGCGACAACGACGGCTACACGCCGCTGCACCACGCGGCCGCGCGCGGCGACAACGAGATGATTCAGTATCTGGTGTCGAAGGGCGCCGACGTCACCGCCGTCGCGCGGAGCGGCCAGACCGTCGCCGACATGGCGAACGGTCCGGTGCAGCGCGTGTCGCCGTTCCCGGAGACCGTCGCGCTGCTCGAGAAACTCGGGTCCAGGAACAGCCACAGGTGTGTCTCTTGCTGAAGAACGTGCAGAACGACGGACGATCGGTGCAGCGCGCGTGGAGCCTCGTCTCTGTGATCGCCGGGGCAGCCGCGCTGATCGTCGTCTGGGCCGCGGGCGCCGCGGCGCAGCGCGGCGCGGCCGACGGCGGCCGCGGCAACGCCCCGGCGCAGAAACCGTACGTGCCGGTCGGCACCGCGGCGATCGCGAAGACGCCCGACCAGTTTCTGGGCGATCTGGTCACGCTGACGGCGTCGGTCGAAACCGTGCTCTCGAAGTCGGCGTTCGCGATCGACCAGCACGTCAAGAACCAGCCGAGCGGCACGCCGCTGCTGGTGGTCGCGCCGATCCTCAACGGCGCCGTCGAACCCGGCAAGTACGTGACGGTCGCCGGCGAGCTGGTGAAGTTCGATCCGGCGGCGATCAACAAAGCGGCTGAATTGATCACCAAGACGAGGAACGTGCAGCTCGACCTGCCGCCCGATCTGATCGAGAAGTTCAAGGGCAAGCCGGTGCTCGTCGCGAAGGTCGTGGTCAACGACAAGATGGTCGACCTCGCGATGCGGCTGCCGCCGCCGTACACCGCCGACGAGAAATCGCTCGACGACACGATGAAGAAGGTGGGCCCCGCCGCGCAGGCGCTGCGGACGGCCGTGGACGGATCGAAAGCCGACGTCGCCGCGCAGAACGTCTCCGTGCTCAAGCCGGCTTTCGCGCAGACCGAAGCGTTCTGGAAAGCGAAGGGCGTCCCCGAAGCGGTGAAGATCGCCCAGGACGCGAAAGGGCACGTCGATGCGGTGGAGAAGGCGGTCGCCGCCGGCGACTGGGACGCCGCGAAGAAGAGCGCCGCCTCGCTCAACCAGACCTGCGGCGCGTGCCACGGCACCTATCGCGAACGGTTCGACGACGGCCAGTTCCGGGCGAAAATGCCCGAGAAACCCGCGGGAGATCGGTAGCCCGGGCTGCCAGGTCCTTCCCACGCGCCCGTATAATCGAGCAGTGCTTCGCCCGTACCGGGGCGTCAGGCCCCGGATTGCCCCCACCGCGTTCATCGACACCAGCGCGCAGGTCATCGGCGACGTCGAGGTCGGCGACGAGAGCAGCGTGTGGATGTGCGCGGTGGTGCGCGGCGACGTGAACATCATCCGGATCGGCCGCCGGTCGAACATCCAGGACGGCGCCGTCGTCCACGCGATGCTCGGCACGCACGAGACGCACATCGGCGACGCCGTGACGATCGGCCATGCCGCGGTGATCCACGGCTGCACGATCGAAGCGCAGTGCCTCATCGGCATCGGCGCGATTCTGCTGAACGGCTCGCGCGTCGGCGCCGGCTCCATCGTCGCGGCGGGGACGCTCGTCACCGAGAACATGCAGGTGCCGCCGCGCTCGCTGGTGATGGGCAGCCCGGGCAAGGTCAAGCGCCTGCTGACGCAGAAGGAAGTCGACGACATCCGGCTGTACGCCGATCGCTACGTCAATTACCGCCTTGAGTACACCGAGCACTAAGCCGCCGTCCGGCACGCGCGATTTTCTTCCGGCCGAGATTCGACGACGGGAATACGTCATCGGCGTCGTGCGCGACGTGTATCGGCAGTACGGGTTCGAGCCGCTCGAGACGCCGGCGTTCGAGAACATCGAGACGCTGCTCGGGAAGTACGGCGAAGAGGGCAACAAGCTCATTTTCAAGATCCTGAAGCGCGGCGAGCACGAGGCGAGCGGCGCCGCCGATCTCGCCCTGCGCTACGACCTCACCGTCCCGCTGGCGCGCGTCGTCGCGCAGTACCAGGCGGAGCTGCCGAAGTTCTTCAAGCGCTACCAGATTCAGCCCGTGTGGCGGGCGGATCGGCCCGCGAAGGGGCGGTTCCGCGAGTTCTACCAGTGCGACGTCGATGCGATCGGATCGACGTCGCCGGTCGTCGAGGCGGAGATCCTGGCCGCGGTGTGCGACGTGCTGTCCAGGCTCGGGTTCGACGACTTCGTCGTGCGGTTGAACCACCGCCGCGCGCTGACGGCCTTTCTCGAGTGCGCGGGCGTGCCCGAAGCGCTCCACGCCGACGCGCTCGTGGCGATCGACAAGCTGGACAAGATCGGCGTCGACGGCGTGCGGCAGGAGCTGGCGGCGCGCGGCGTGGACGCGGACGCGGCGACCAGCTGCCTCGACTTCTTCAGCGGGATCTCGCAGGAGGATCCGCGCAGGCTGGGGCCGCTGCAGCGGCTGCGCGACTTCGTCCAGCGCCACCACGCGGGCCCCGCCGCGGTGAACGTCCTGGACGAGATCGTCCGCTTCGCCGACGGCACGCCGGCGCACGGGCGGATCCGCATCGACCCGAGCCTCGCGCGCGGCCTGTCGTACTACACCGGCGCGATCATGGAGATCGCCGTGCCGGATCTCCAGGGCAGCCTCGGCGGCGGCGGCCGCTACGACAACCTGATCGGCATGTTTCTCGGCCGCGACGTGCCCGCGTGCGGCTTCTCGCTCGGGCTCGAACGGATCATCGTCGTGATGACCGAGCGCAGCATGTTTCCGGCGACGGTGTCGGGCGGCGGCGTAGACGTGCTGGTGACAATCTGGGACGCCGACCGGCGCGCGGAGGCGCTGGCGCTCGCGTCGGAGCTGCGGGCGGGCGGGTTGCGCGTCGACGTCTATCCGGAAGCGGATAAACTGGGGAAACAGGTCAAGTACGCCTCGGGCCGGAACGTTCCGTTCGTGGCCATCGTGGGAGACGATGAGCGCGAGCGGGGCGAGGTGTCGATCAAGGACCTGCGGAGCGGCGAACAGGCGCCGGTCGCGCGGGCCGAGGCAGCAAAGCGCATCCTCGAATGGCAGAACCGCTAGGAACGCTCACGCGCACGCACACCTGCGGCGCGCTCCGGGCCGAAGACGTCGGCGCCGAAGTCGTGCTGCTCGGCTGGGTCCACCGCATCCGGGATCTCGGCGGCGTCACCTTCATCGACGTCAGGGACCGCGACGGGCTGTCGCAGGTCGTCGTCCGCGAGAACGACGCGCTGATGTCGGTCGCCAAGCGGCTGCGCGCGGAGTTCGTCGTGGGCGTCTGCGGCGTGGTGCAGCGGCGATCGGACGACACGATCAACCCGAAGCTCGAGACCGGCGACGTGGAGGTGCTCGCGCGCGAGATCCGGGTCCTGAACGAGGCGAAGACGCCGCCGTTCCAGATCTCGGAGGAATCGCCCGTCTCCGAAGACGTGCGCCTGAAGTACCGCTACCTCGATCTGCGCCGCCCGCGGCTGCAGCACCACATCGGGCTGCGCCACCGCGTGACGATGGCGGTGCGGAAGTATTTCGACGCGCACGGCTTCTGGGAGATCGAGACGCCGATCCTCACCAAGTCGACGCCCGAGGGCGCGCGCGACTTCCTCGTGCCGAGCCGCGTGCATCCGGGCGAGTTCTACGCGCTGCCGCAGTCGCCGCAGATCTTCAAGCAGATCCTGATGATCTCGGGAATGGATCGGTACTTCCAGATCGTCAAGTGCTTCCGCGACGAGGATCAGCGCGCCGACCGGCAGCTCGAGTTCACGCAGATCGACGTGGAGATGTCGTTCGCCCGTCCCGATCTGGTGTTCGGCATCGTCGAACCGCTGATGCAGACGATCTTCAGCGAGATCGACCGGCCCGTGTCGCTGCCGATCCGCCGGATGCCGTACGCCGAGGCCATCGCGAAGTACGGCTCCGACAAGCCGGATTTGCGCTTCGGCCTCGAGATCAGGGACCTGTCGGACATCTTCGCCGACTCGGAGTTCCGCGTGTTCAAGCAGATCGTCGCCGACAAGGGCGCGATCCGCGCGTTCGCGGTGCCCGGCGCGAACAAGTGGACGCGGAGCCAGATCGACGTGCTGGTCGATCAGGCGAAGCAGATGGGGTTCGGCGGCCTCATCTGGGTTCGCCCCGGCGAGCCTCCCACCAGTTCCGTCAAGGCGCTGACCGAGGGGACGCTGCGCGCGGCGATCGACCGCGCGGGCGGCACGGCCGACGACCTGGTGCTGATGTCGGGCGGCGAGCCGGACCAGACGTCGAAGCTGCTCGGGAACCTGCGGCTGGCGATCGCGAAGAAGGAGAACCTCGCGAAGCCGGACACGTACGAGTTCCTGTGGGTGACCGAATTCCCGCTGCTCGAGTACCACGAGGAAGACGGGCGCTGGTACTCCATGCATCACCCCTTCACCTCGCCGCTCGACGAGGACGTGGACAAGCTCGAGAGCGATCCGGGATCGGTGCGCGCGAAGGCGTACGATCTCGTGCTGAACGGATCCGAGATCGGCGGCGGCAGCATCCGAATCCACGACGCCGCGCTGCAGTCGCGCATCTTCACGCGGCTCGGAATCGGCGAGGACGAAGCCCGCCTGCGCTTCGGGTTCTTCCTCGAGGCGCTGGCATACGGTACGCCGCCGCACGGCGGCATCGCGCTCGGCGTGGATCGCATCGTCGCGATCCTGTGCGGCGAATCGTCCATCCGCGAGGTGATCGCGTTCCCGAAGACGGCGAACGCGATCGACCTGATGTCGGACGCGCCGTCGCCGGTCGAGGCGAAACAGCTGAAGGAACTCCATATCACGGTCGATCAGAAACAGCAGAAATGAAACGCACGCTCACCGTTCCGGAAGAGGGCATCGAGACGCTCTTCGGCTCGTACGACGAGAACCTCAAGCACCTCGAGTCGCTGTTCAACGTCCGCATCCGGACGCAGGGCCACGATCTCCTCGTGGAGGGCGAGACGCCCGATCTCGACAAGGTCGATCGCGTCGTCGGCGGGCTGTCGTCGCTGATGAAGGACGGCTACAAGCTGTCGAACACCGACGTCAAGACGGCGTCCGATCTCGTCGCGCAGGACGAGAGCGTCGACATCCGCGACCACTTCCTCAAGGGCAGCCTGACGGCGGCGGGGAAGCGCCGCGTCTCGCCGAAGACCGTCAACCAGCGCCGGTATCTCGACGCGATCGAGCAGAACGACGTCGTGTTCGGCATCGGACCGGCCGGCACCGGCAAGACGTATCTGGCGATGGCGCAGGCGGTCGCGTTTCTCGTCGCGAAGAAAGTGAACCGGATCATCCTCGCGCGTCCGGCGGTGGAGGCGGGCGAGAAGCTCGGCTTCCTGCCGGGCGACCTGCAGGAGAAGGTCAATCCGTACCTGCGGCCGCTCTATGACGCGCTGTACGACATGCTCGACGTCGAGCGCGTGGCGCGCTACCTCGAGCGCGGCACGATCGAGATCGCGCCGATTGCCTTCATGCGCGGCCGCACGCTGAACGACTCGTTCGTGATTCTCGACGAGGCGCAGAACACGACGAGCGAGCAGATGAAGATGTTCCTCACGCGGCTCGGCTTCGGCAGCAAGGCGGTGATCACCGGCGACGTGACGCAGATCGATCTGCCGAGCGGCCGCATGTCCGGCCTCGTCGAAGCGATGAAGGTGGTGCACGAGATCGAGGGCATTTCGTTCGTCTACTTCGACGAGCGCGACGTCGTCCGCCACAAGCTCGTGCAGCAGATCGTGAAGGCGTACGAGAAGTACACCGGCAAACCCTGATGCCGCTCGCCGTCACGCTGACCGACGGCCGCGGACGCCCGCTGCGGGTCGTTGGCCTGGCGGCGTGGCTGCGGCGCGTCGCGCCCGCGAACGCGCGCGGCGCCGTGACGATTGCGCTCGTCTCCGACGCGCACATGCGCCGGCTCAACCGGAGATATCGCGGAAAGGACTACGCGACCGACGTGCTCAGCTTCGCGTCGACGCCAGAACCCGTGGCGCGCGCCGTCCGGCGGTCCCGCGTCGTCGGCCGTCAACCGGTGCCGAACCTGGGCGATGTCGTCGTGGCGCGCGGCGTGGCGCGCCGGCAGGCGCGCGAGCACGGCCATGCGGTTGCGGTCGAGCTGAAGGTGCTGGCGTTACACGGCCTGCTGCACCTTCTCGGCTACGATCATGAGCGAGACGATGGGGAGATGCGTCGGGTGGAGCAGCGGCTGCGGCGCAAGGGCGGCCTCCGCGAAGGGTTGATCGAGCGCGCGTGATCCCGCTCTCGATTTTCCTGCTCGCCTGCGCCGGGGTCTACCTCGGCGCGATCGAAGCCGCGTTCGGCGCGCTCATGCGGCTGTCGCTGCGCCTGACGGCGGAGCGGAGCAACCGGCCGGGCGCGCTCGGCGCCTACCTCGACGACCCGCTGCTGCTGTTCATCCCGGTCCGCCTGCTCCTCGGCATCGTCACCGTGGTCGCGACGGCGCTGCTGGCGCGGCTGCTGGACGCGGCCGACGCGCACACGATCACCTTCGTCATCATCGCGATCGTCGGCTTCGTGCTCGTGTTCGAGCTGCTGCTCCCGCTGCTGATCGTCGGACGCGATCCCGAGCGGCTGCTCGAACTGCTGCTGCCGACGTTCGCGCCCGTCGCCCGCGTGCTCGCGCCGGTCACCGGCTGGCTCGCCCGATCCGTCTCCTCGTCGCGGCGTCCGCCGGCGACGCCGATGCCGCCCGAGGAGGCGGCGGAAGAGGCGAACGAGGTGGCGAAGGCGGTGATCAGCAGCGCCGAGGAAGAAGGGATCATCGAGGGCGAAGAGCGCCGGCTGCTCCAGAGCATCGTCGACTTCGGCGACACGCTCGTTCGCGAAGTGATGACGCCGCGGCCCGACATCGTGGCGGTTCGCGAGGAGGCGACCATCGGCGAGCTGCGCGCCGTCTTCGCCGAGCAGGAGTACTCGCGGTTCCCCGTCTTCAACGAGAGCCTCGACAACATCGCCGGCTTCGTCTTCATCAAGGACGTGTTCGCGCTCGGCGCCGGCACGAAAGACGACGCGCCGATCCGTCCGCTGATCCGCACGGCGGTCGTCGTCCCCGAGACCAAGCGCGTCCCCGAGCTGTTGAAGCAGTTCCAGCGGCAGCAGACGCAGTGCGCGATCGTCGTCGACGAGTACGGCGGCACCGCGGGCCTGGTGACGATCGAGGATCTGCTGGAGGAGATCGTCGGCGAAATCCGCGACGAGTACGACGTCGAGACCGAGCCGATCGTGGACGAGGGCCGCGGCCGCTTTCTCTTCAGCGGCAAGGTGAACGTCGACGAGATCGCGCAGCGGCTCAGCGTCGACATCGAGCGCGACGGCTTCGAAACGGTCGGCGGCTACCTGATGGCGCACATCGGACGCGTCCCGGCGGTCGGCGAGCGGTTCGATTTCGACGGCCTGACGGTCGAGATCGTCGACGCCGAGCGGCGGCGCATCAACCGCGTCCGCATCTGCCGAAAGGAAAAGCCCGCCCCGGCGGAGGACGCGGCCGACGCGCAGATGAAGAGCCGCGCCGTATGAAATCGGGGTTCGTCTCCCTGATCGGCAGGCCGAACGCCGGCAAGTCCACGCTGCTCAACCGGCTCGTCGGCGCGAAGATCGCGATCGTCTCCGACAAGCCGCAGACGACGCGCAACCGCATCCTCGGCGTGCGCAACTACGCCGACGCGCAGGTGGTGTTCGTCGACACGCCGGGCATCCACCGTCCGCTGCACCGGATGAACGTGCGGATGGTCGACGCGGCGCTCGACACGCTGCGCGACGTCGACGTGCTCGGCGTCGTCGTGGACGCGTCCGAGTCGGGCGGTCGGGGGCAGGAGTTCGTCTTCGGCCTCGTGAAGGACGTCAAGGCGCCGGTGTTTCTCATCCTCAACAAGATCGATCTGATGAAGCGGACCCGGCTGCTGCCGCTGATCGACCGGTTCAGCCGGCAGGCCGCGTTCGCCGAAATCGTGCCCGTGTCGGCGCAGACGGGCGAGAACGTCGATCGCCTCGAGCGCGCGCTGATCGATCGGCTGCCCGAGGGCGAGCCGCTGTATCCGACCGACTACCTGACGGACCAGCCGGAGCGCTTCCTGGCGGCCGAAATCGTCCGCGAGAAGGTGCTGCAGCTGACCCGCGACGAGATCCCGTTCTCGAGCGCGGTGCTGGTGGACCGCTTTGAGGAGCCGGCCGGCCCCAAAGGGATGCTGAAGCTGTACTGCACGATCGTCGTCGAGCGCGAATCGCAGAAGCCGATCGTGATCGGGCGCGGCGGCGACATGATCAAGCGCATCGGGACGGCCGCGCGCGAGGAGCTGGAAGGCTTCTTCGGCGCGAAGGTGTTCCTCGACCTGCGCGTGCAGGTGAAGTCCGAGTGGCGCGAGGACGACCGCGTGCTGAGCGACCTGGGCATGTAGGCGGGTCGCTTTGGGCCCGGCGGCGCGTGTAGTACAGTCATGAACCGCCCTTCGGATGACGATCCACGCCACCGACGCCCTGATTCTGAGGACATACAAGCTCGGTGAGTTGGACCGGATTGTCGTGTTCCTGACGCGCGACCGCGGCAAGAAGCGCGGCGTGGCGAAGAACGCGCGGCGCAGCCGCCGGCGGTTCGGCGGCGCGCTCGAGCCGATGACGTACGGCCGCGTCGGCTACCGCGAGCGCGAGCGGCGCGACCTCGTGTTCGTCGAGTACGTCGAGCCGATTCGATCGCCGCTCGAGGCCTCGGGCATCGAAGCGCTCGGCTACGTCAGCTACTTCGCGGAGCTGATCGACGAGTGGGCGCAGGAGGCGGACCCCAACGAGACGCTGTTCCGCCTCGGGGTCTCGATGGTCGAGGCGCTGGCGGCCGGCGTGCCGGTGGATCCCCTGGCGCGGTATTTCGAGTACTGGCTCCTGCGGCTGCAGGGGGTGTACGAGCCCGACGCGCGGCTGTCGTCGGAGGCGAAGGCGTTTCTCGAACGGGCGCGCGCGTCGAGCCCGTTCGCGCTCGGCCAGGTGCAGGTGCCCGCGCGGGCGCTGCGCGAGCTGGAAGCGGCGCATCGTGAATTGATCGGCATGCATCTCGAAAAGGACCTGAAGTCGGTGCGCGTGCTGCGAGAGCTGCGGCGGTGACGTTTCAAAACCTGATTCTGAAGCTGTCGGAATTCTGGGCCTCGCGCGGCTGCGCGCTGCAGCAGCCGCTCGACGTCGAGGTCGGCGCCGGCACGATGCACCCGGAGACGTTCCTGCGGGTGCTCGGGCCGTCGCACTGGAACGTCGCGTACGTGCAGCCGTCGCGGCGGCCCGCCGACGGCCGCTTCGGCGAAAATCCGAACCGGCTGTTCAAGCACCATCAGTTTCAGGTCGTGCTGAAACCGGCGCCCGACGACGTGCAGCAGATCTACCTGGAGAGCCTCGAGGCGTGCGGGATCAACCCGCGCCAGCACGACATCCGCTTCGAGGAGGACAACTGGGAGTCGCCGACGCTCGGCGCGTGGGGCATCGGCTGGCAGGTGCTCTTCGACGGCCTCGAGATCACGCAGTTCACCTACTTCCAGCAGGCCGGCGGTCAGGAGCTGGCGCCGATCTCGGCGGAGCTGACCTACGGGCTCGAGCGCATCGCGATGGTGCTGCAGCGCGTCGACAGCGTCTACGATCTCGAATGGGCGTCCGGCGTAAAATATCGCGACGTGCGGCTGCGCGACGAGGTGGAGCAGTCCAAGTACGTCTTCAACGCCGGCGTCGACTTCGGCGATTTCGCGGCGTTCCACCGCCGCCTGTTCGACGAGTACTATTCGCTGGCGCAGGCGCTGCTCCGCTCGGGGCTGATCTGGCCCGCGCTCGAGCACACGCTGAAGTGCTCGCACCTGTTCAACATTCTCGACTCGAGCAACAGCGTCGGCGTCACCGAGCGGACCGCGTACATCCTCCGCGTGCGCCAGCTCGCGGTCGCGATCGCCCGGGCGTACGTGGACGAAGCCGCCGCGGGAGCGACGACGTAGATGGACCGCGAGCTGCTGCTGGAGATCGGGACCGAGGAGCTGCCGGCGAGCTGGCTGCCGGCGCTGACGAACCAGATCGGCGAGATCGTCGCCGGCCAGTTGAAGGCGCACCGCCTGCCCCCGGAGTCGCCGGCCGAGACGTTCAGCACGCCCCGCCGTCTCACCGTCCGCATCGTCCGCGTGCCGGAGCGGCAGACGGACCTCGAGGAGCTCGTCACCGGACCGCCGGTCACCGCGGCGTTCACGCCGGACGGGACCGCGACGCCCGCCGGCGCCGGCTTCGCGTCCAAGCAGGGCATCGACGTCGCCGCGCTCGAGCGGGTGCAGACGCCGAAAGGCGAGTACGTCGCCTTCCGCAAACGCCAGCGCGGCAAGGCGACGATCGACGTGCTGCCCGACGTGCTCGGCGCGACGCTGCGGGCCGTCCCGTTTCCCAAGGCGATGCGCTGGGATGCGCTGCTCGAGGACGGCAAGGGCGATCTGCTGTTCGGGCGGCCGGTCCGGTGGATCCTCTTTCTCTACGGCGGACGCGTCGTGCCGTTCACGATTGCGCGCACGTCGGCGGCGCAAACGAGCCAGGTGCAGGACGTCACCTCGGGCGCCGTCACCTACGGCCACCGGTTCCTGACGACCAGCGGGCGCGCTGGGCGCGCGATCAAGGTCCGATCGTTCGACGAGTACCGCGCGCGGCTGCTCGAAAACTTCGTCATCCTCGAGCGCGGCGAGCGCCACAACAAGATCGCCCGCGAGCTCGACGCGAAGGCGCAGCGGCTGCAGGGCCGCGTCTCGCGCACCGTGCGGAGCGATTCCGGCCTGCTGGACGAAGTGCCCGATCTCGTCGAGTACCCGTCGGTCGTCGCCGGCACGTTCGCCCCCGAGTTTCTCGAACTGCCCGAGGAAGTGCTGACGACGACGCTGATCCACCATCAGCATTACTTCCCCGTCGAGAGCGACGACGGGAAGCTGAAGAACGCGTTTCTCGCGGTGATCAACACCGAGCCCGACAACGAGCGGACGATCGCGCGCAACGCCGAGCGCGTCGTCAGCGCGCGGCTGCGCGACGCGCGGTTCTTCTGGGAAGCGGATCGCAAGACGCCGCTCGAGTCGCGGATCGAGCGTCTGTCGACGCTGCTCTTCCACAAGAAGCTCGGGAGCTACAAGGAGAAGGCCGAGCGCATC
>Ga0070741_10004668_pt1 | contig 31693 bp, 28 predicted proteins | sample Coa_R1_4_FD_66440 | JGI IMG/M metagenome (GOLD analysis project Ga0070741, IMG submission 66440) | Surface soil microbial communities from Centralia Pennsylvania, which are recovering from an underground coalmine fire - Coalmine... | ecosystem: Environmental > Terrestrial > Soil > Unclassified ... | reverse complement strand
CAGCCAGAATGGCAGACACGGCTCAATCGCTTTGACAAAAAGAATGGGTGTAACTTTCATATGCTTTGGGAAGCATACGTCAGAAGCGCGCCTCATGTATTGGAAAAAACGGTCGCCTGTGAATTTCGTGCCGATACGCCGCTGGAGTCAGTCCGCTGAATTCACGAAATTCATTGATGAGATGCGCCTGATCGTAATAGCCTGATTCGCACGCCAAATCGGCCCAGTTCGCAGATTCATCAGTCGCAATCCGGCTGCAAACGTCTCGGAAACGTCCAACCCGCGCCAAGTGCTTGGGCGACAAGCCGGTTTCTTCGATGCAGCGACGTCGAAGCTGACGCACGCCTAACCCCGTTGCACGCGTGATGTCGCCGAGGCGAACGCGTCCTCCGTTCATAGCCAGATAGGCGATACCGGTCTGCAGCCTCGAAAGCGGCTGTAAGGGTACGACAGCGGATGACAAGATTTGCATTCCATCGGTGGCTGATGCCATTTGATATGAACGGCCTTCGATGTCGCGGCCTCGCTTGCCCCAAATGTCACGCAACGGAATGACGACGTCCCGCAGCTCATTGATTGGAACTCCGAGAATCGAACGGGCCGAACCGGCACGCAACCGGACGCCAACAAATGTGCCTCGTGATGGTTCAACGGAAATCGCCCGAGTCATGGTGCCTACGACTAGCAAGCCTGTATCCCTAGAGAAAACCAGATCGACGCACGTGTCTGGGAGTACGCGCGCGAGAACGTCCGATGGACCGTGAGTCCACAAGCATTCCACATACGGCGCCAGGCGCGCTACGGCCTGTATTTCCCGGTAATCTGACCCGCCCGGCATCAGCTCAACTTTCGCTTCAAGACCTCATTCACGGTTGCGGGGTTCGCTTGTCCACGGCTGGCCTTCATCACCTGACCAACCAGAAATCCGAGTACCGCCGTCTTGCCGCTCTTGAACTGTTCCACCTGCTTGGGATTGGCGCCGATGACTTCATCGACAATTTTTTCGAGCGCTCCCGTGTCGGAGATTTGACGCAGGCCTTCGCGATCCATGATGGTCGACGGCGAGTCGCCCGTTTCAAACATCCTGGGCAGAATTTCTTTCGCTAATTTGCCCGAAAGCTCACCTTTACCGATCAAAGCCACCAATTCGCCCAGATGCGATGCCGGAACAGGCGACTCCGTAATTTCTTTGCCCGTGGCATTTAACAGGCCCATCAAATCGCCTGTGACCCAATTCGCCGTAGTCTTGCCATTGCCGCTTACTCTGGCGGCTGCCTCAAAGTAATCGCCTGTTTCGCGGGTAAGTGTCAGAACTTGCGCGTCATATTCGCGAAGGCCATATTCGTTGACAAAGCGCTCCCGCCGATCGGCCGGCAATTCAGGCAAGCGTGATTTCACTTCATGCAGCCAATGTCCACTGACGCGCAAAGGCACCAAATCAGGCTCCGGAAAATAGCGGTAGTCGTGGGCTTGTTCTTTACTCCGCATTCCGACGGTCTTGCCCGATTCCACGTTGTAGAGACGAGTTTCCTGAGTTACTTTGCCGCCCGACTCGATCAGTTCTACTTGACGCTCAATTTCGTATTCGAGCGCCATTTTGAGGAAGCGAAACGAGTTCAGATTCTTTACTTCCGCCTTTGTTCCAAATTTCGGCGCGCCACGGGGGCGCACGGAAACATTCGCGTCGCAGCGCAGTTGGCCCTTTTCCATATCGCAGTCCGAAACGCCGATGTATTGCAGCATCTGCTTCACTTCGGTCAGGTAGGCGTAGGCTTCGTCAGGCGAACGCATATCGGGATCACTGACGATTTCAATCAATGGCGTGCCGGAACGATTCAAATCGACATAGGTATACCGGTCGGAGTCCTTAAAGCCATCGTGGATGCTTTTACCAGCATCATCTTCCATGTGAACGCGCGTGACACCCATACGCTTGTGGCCCCCACCGCTGAGGATGTTGACATAGCCGTGCTCGGCTAATGGCTGATCGTATTGCGAAATCTGATAGCCTTTCGGCAAATCTGGATAAAAATAATTCTTGCGTGCAAAGCGAGAGAACGGATTGATAGTGCAGCGCAGCGCCAATGCCGCGCTGATGGCGAGCTCCACGGCCTGGCGGCTGAGAACCGGGAGCGCGCCCGGCAATCCGAGGCATACGGGACAGACATGGGTGTTCGGCGGAGCACCAAACTCAATCAAGCAACCACAAAAAATTTTTGTTTTTGTACCTAACTGAACGTGTACCTCAAGCCCGATAACAGGCTCATATTTCGTCAGGACGTTTTCAGCCACGGCTGAAGCAGACATGATCCGATTGTAAAGCGGATAGCGTAAACGCGACATCGATGCACCGGGCCTAAACTGGCAATCATGAAGATCCTGGTGATTGGAGCGAGCGGGTTCATAGGGCCTCACGTTGTTTCCGAATTGCTGCGCCTGGATCATCGCGTAGCGGTCCTTGATCGCGGCATATCGGCGCCGCTGCCGCAGCCTGGGATTACTCGCATTACGGGAGATCGCAACAATCTTCAGGCGTCTCGAAATGAAATCGCACAATTTGGCCCCGAGATCGTTGTAGACATGATTCTCAGCAGCGGTAAGCAGGCAATCGCACTGATGCAAACACTTCAGGGCATCGCGCGGCGTGTGGTTGCAATTAGCAGCGGTGACGTTTACCGCGCTTGCGGCATTTTACATGGCTTTGAAGCCGGGCCGCTGCAGGCACTGCCGCTCACCGAGGACTCAGAACTTCGAACGAGTCAGGACGTTTATCCACTTGAACTGATTCAACAATTGAAACAGACATTTGGCTGGCTGGACGACGCCTACGACAAGATCCCGGTTGAAAAAGCCGTTCTAAGTAATGCGGAATTGGCGGGTACAGTATTGCGCGTACCGATGGTCTACGGGCCCGGGGACCGCCTGCATCGATTTTGGCCCTATCTTAAACGGATGGATGACAAACGGCCTGCAATCTTGATCCAAGAAGATGTTGCGCATTGGCGTTCGCCGCGCGGGTATGTAGAAAATGTTGCGGCAGCTATCGCGCTGGCCGCAATTGATGAACGAGCCTCCCGTCGAATTTACAACGTTGCGGAGCCGGAATCCTTTTCTGAGGAAGAGTGGGCGCGCAAGATTGCCTCATACGTAGGTTAGTCAGGCGCAATAGTCGCTCTGCCGAAAGAGGCGACGCCGGAGCATCTGCGGGCCTCTTACAAATGCGAACAGGATTGGATTGTTAGCAGCGAGCGTATTCGCCGGGAACTGGGATATGCGGAGCCCGTGTCTGAGGGCATTGCATTTGAGAGAACGGTTGCTTGGGAACGACAACATCCGCCGACGTTGTGGCAACAACCATCCGATTACGCTGCCGAAGATCAAGCGCTGGCGGCACTGACGTTTACTGACTGAACGATTGCCGCCCGCGGTGGGCGCACGATGAACGGCAGCACCATGGAAATAAGCAGCACGCCCGCAATCACGTGAAGGCCGCCGCTATAACTGCCGCTGCTCTCGCGCAAATTCGCGATCAGCAGCGGACCAAAAGCACTCGCAAAACTCCACGCGGTCAGCATGAGTCCGTAGATCGGGCCCACGTTTTTCGCGCCGAAATAATCTGCCGCGAAAGCCGGCATGGTGCCAAAGCCGCCGCCGTAACACATCAGGATAATGAAGCTGACAATTGTTATGGGAACCGTTGCATGAAGCGTCGGAAGAAACCAGAACAACAAAACCTGCAGCGCAAACATGACCAGAAAAGTCATGCGGCGGGTGGCAAAATCCGACACCCACGCCCAGAAAACGCGGCCAACGCCGTTTCCGATAGACACTATTCCGACCATCCCGGCAGCAACAACGGCTGTGATCTTCGCGAATTCCTGGAACATGGGCGCTTCTTGCGAAATGAGAGAGATGCCTGCGGACGTGTTCAGGAAGAGTAAAAGCCACAGAGCCCACCATTGCCACGTCTTTAGCGCCTCACGTAGTACATAGTCGCGTGTTGCTCGTTGGGCGGTGACTGAAGCGCTTGGCGTCCAACCAGCCGGCTGATATCCGGCAGGCGGATTCTGCATAAACCAGCCTGCAATTACCGCGACGATCAAATACGCAACGCCGAGGTAGGTAAAGGTAGACAATACACCGACACTTTGGATCACGCGGCTGGCGACCGGCGCCGTCACTAACGCACCGGCTCCGAACCCCCCGACGGCGATGCCGGTAATGAGTCCCCGCTTATCAGGAAACCATTTGACCAGCACCGCGACCGGAACTATATAACCAAATCCCAGGCCGATGCCGCCGATGAGGCCATAACTGATATAAAGCCACCAGAGCTTGTAAGCCGAAAAGCTGGCAAGAAACACGCCGATGCCGTATAGCGCGCCGCCGGTCATCGCAACAACGCGCGGGCCGCTGCGATTTAGCCATTGCCCTCCAAAAAAGGAGGCAAATCCCAGCACAAAGATGGCAATAGTGAATGTGAGGGTTACTTGTGAGATGCTCCAGCCAAACTGCTTGGAGAGCGGAACACGAAATACACTCCAGGCATATACAGCCCCGAGCGCCATCTGTAAAAACACTCCAGCGATTGCTATAGCCCAGCGATTTGTCACAGACCAGTTACTCTCCTGATGAATGAGCAGCTAACGTTTCGCTTGTATGATATGAAAGCACTGGTAACTCTTCAAGCAAATAGTTAGATCGGCGTGTAGGGGTAGATCTGAAACCACCCGCGCGCTGTCGCATCCAACGCGCGGGGCAAGTAACAGACCTGTAACGAAGCAGGGAATATTACGAAGGCTTGAACCATGAAGATTCCAAACCTGAACGATTGGCCATTGTTGAAGCAGCTTAAAACCAGCGATAGGCACTCCCTAGGATGTACCGCAATGTCTGAGCGGACCCGGGCTCTCGAGCCGCGCACCCGGCGTATCGATCGGGTTGTGAAATCGGTTTGCCCATACTGCGCCGTAGGCTGCGGACAACTCGTTTACGTAAAGAATGAACGCATTATAAATATCGAAGGAGATCCCGACTCCCCAATATCCCGAGGTTGCCTATGTCCGAAGGGATCAGCGACATTTCAGTTGGTGACCAGTAGCCATCGTGTCACTAACGTCTTATATCGGCGCCCTTACGGAACAGAATGGGAAGTTATCCCGCTTAATCAGGCCATGGAAATGGTCGCGCAGCGTATCAAGAAGTCGCGTGACGACAACTGGCAAGCTCAGGCTGCTTCCGGCGAAGCCGTAAATCGCACGCTATCCGTAGCGCACTTAGGTGGCGCCACTTGGGATAACGAGGAAAACTATCTACTTAAGAAGCTCTATTCCGCGCTGGGCATTGTTCAAGTAGAGAATCAGGCCCGTATTTGACACTCTTCCACGGTTCCCGGTCTGGGGACCTCGTTCGGGAGAGGCGGAGCGACAACCGCGCTGCAAGATCTCGCAAATGCAGACTGCATCGTGATCGAAGGCTCAAATATGGCGGAAGCTCACCCGGTTGGATTCCAGTGGGTGATGGAGGCAAAGCGGCGAGGAGCAACTGTCATCCATGTCGATCCGCGCTTCAGCCGGACCAGCGCAATGGCGGATTTATTCGTGCCTCTGCGCGCCGGGACTGACATTGTTTTTCTTGGAGCTCTGATCTCGTACGTAATCGAAAACGAGCGGTACTTCAGAGATTATGTTGTCTCCTATACAAACGCGCCCGTTATTCTTCGCGACGACTATCGCGACACGGAGGACCTGGACGGGTTATTCAGCGGTTGGCAGGAAGAAAAGGGACAGTACGAAGGCCCCACGTGGCGCTATGAAAGCACAGAGCACAAAGGCGAGGACTCGCAACAAACTCCTGAATCACATGCCGAGCGCTCCGCTCAAATGGCCGGCCCTAAAGTCAAAGCACACGATACGGATTTCACTCTTCAGCATCCGCGTTGCGTTTTTCAAGTTTTGAAGCGGCACTTTGCGCGTTACACACCGCAGATGGTGGAAGAGGCTTGCGGAATTAGCCAGGAACAGTTCCATAAAGTAGCGAAACACCTTTGCCACAATTCAGGACGCGAACGTACTACAGCATTTTGCTATGCGGTCGGTTGGACGCAGCACTCGGCCGGCGCGCAATTCATCCGCGCTGCAGCAATATTACAGTTGTTGCTGGGAAACATCGGGCGCCCAGGCGGCGGAGTCATGGCGCTGCGCGGTCATGCCACGATTCAGGGCTCGACAGACATTCCGACTCTTTTCAATTTGCTGCCCGGATATTTGCCGATGCCGAAAGCCGGGACCGATAAGTCGCTAGCCGAGTATTTGGAGAATTACACGGCGCGTTCCGGCTGGTGGACGGAGTTTCCGAAGTACATGATCTCCCTCCTAAAAGCCTGGTTCGGCGATGCCGCGACTCAAAATAACGACTACTGCTTTGATTACTTGCCCAAGATCACCGGCGATCACTCACATATGACCACAGTCGTGAACATGGCGGATGGTGATCTTGATGGGTACCTGGTGATGGGCCAGAATCCGGTGGTCGGATCGCCGAATGCCGGCCTGCAGAGAAAAGGGCTACGTAATCTGAAATGGCTGGTGGTTCGCGATTTCTATTTAGTGGAGACTGCGGAGTTCTGGAAAGATTCGCCCGAGCACGAGCGTGGCGAAGTGAGCGCCGAAACGATTGGAACGGAAGTTTTCTTCTTTCCCGCCTCAACCCATGTGGAGAAAGACGGTAGTTTCACCCAAACGCAGCGGGTCGCGCAATGGCATCATGAGGCGATCGCGCCGCCGGCCGACTGCCGTAGCGAATTGCATTTCGCTTATCACTTGGGCAAACGGCTGAAAGAACTATATGCGAATTCGAGCGACCCAAAGGACCGTCCGATTCAAGACCTTGCATGGGAGTACCCGGTGCACGATGCTCGCGATGAGCCTTCCGCCGAAGCCGTTCTTGCCGAGGTGAATGGATATACAGTCGCGGACCGCAAGCCGGTAGATGGCTACCTTAAGTTGAAAGACGATGGCTCGACCGCATGCGGCTGTTGGATCTATTCAGGGATTTATGCGGGAGGCGTGAATCACGCGGCGAAAAAGAATCGCGCAACCGACCATTACGGCTATGGTCCGGAATGGGGCTTTGCGTGGCCTTCCAACAGACATATCTTGTATAACCGCGCTGCCGCGGATCCGCAAGGCCGTCCTTGGTCCGAGCGCAAGGCGCTGGTTTGGTGGGACGAAGTTAAGAAAGAATGGACGGGCTACGATACGCCCGATTTTATGAAGACTGTCCCGCCGGATTATCGCGCGGCAGAAGATTCCCAAGGCACTCAAACAATTTCCGGCGACGATCCGTTCATTTTGCACCCGGATGGTAAAGGTTGGCTGTTCGCACCCGCCGGCTTACAAGACGGCCCGATGCCCACGCACTACGAGCCGTTCGAGTCGCCAGTGCACAATCCGCTATACGGGCAGCAGTGCAACCCGGTGCGGCTGGAGTATGACCGCTCGGACAATCAGATGGCTAAGCCCATCGCAGATCCACGTTTCCCGTACGTAATCACTACGTATCGTCTGACGGAACACCACACGACAGGTGGAATGTCGCGCTGGCTATCATGGCTTGCTGAGTTGCAGCCCGGCATGTTTTGCGAAATTTCTCCGGAGCTCGCGCGGGAAAAACAGCTTCGCAACGGTGACTGGGCGGTGGTTTCGACACCGCGGGCGGAAATTGAGACCCGCGTGCTGGTAACGGAGCGCATGCGCCCTATTAAGCTCGGCCGCCGCACAGTACATCAGATTGGAATGCCGTACCATTGGGGCAATCGCGGTCTCGTTACCGGAGATTCCACAAATGAGTTGCTCGCTTTCGGTGCTGACCCGAATTCGACGATACAGGAATCGAAAGCGCTAATTGGCGATATCCGCCCGGGCCGCCGCGATCACAGTAAAGCAATCACAAAAGAAGCGACCAACGCACCCGAGGAAGAACTGCGCGATTTGCCTATTGCGCGCCATCGGCCCATAGGGAAGCATCACGTTCACGCGCCCTCTTCAAAGCAGGGCGATCAAACTTGATATGGCCAACGGATTCTTCACCGACACAACGGTCTGCATCGGCTGCAAGGCTTGTGAAGTAGCCTGCAAGCAGTGGAATCAACTCCCCGACGATGGTTACCACTTCACCGGCATGTCCTTTGACAACACGATGCACTTGGGCGCGTCCACGTGGCGTCATGTCAGCTTTATTGAGCGTCCGGTCGCCTTGAATGGCTCCGATACCGGGTTTTCATGGCTGATGGCCTCGGATGTCTGCAAGCACTGCGCGCGCGCAGGATGTTTGGAGAACTGCCCGACAGGCGCGATCATGCGTACAGAGTTTGGCTCCGTTTATGTGCAGCAGGATGTCTGCAACGGTTGCGGCTATTGTGTTTCGGGCTGCCCGTTCGGCGTCATCGATCGCAATCACGACGATGGACGGGCGTGGAAATGCACGTTGTGTTATGACCGGCAAAAAGATGGCCTGGAACCAGCATGTGCGAAGGCTTGCCCTACCGATTCAATCCAATTTGGCGACGTCGAAGAGCTAAAAGAACGCGCGCGTAAACGTGTCGAGACACTGCACGAAAAAGGAGTGAAGGAAGCCTACCTTTATGGCGGTGATGCCGCGAGCCAACCCGGCACCGGTGGCTTAAATGCCTTTTTCCTTCTGGTCGATAAACCGGAGGTTTATAACTTGCCACCCGATCCCGAAGTGCCGACCATGCGAGCTAATCAGAGCTGGAAATCAGCGGGACTCGCTGCTATTGGCGTCGCTGCCTTGGCATTAGTTTCCGCGTTGGTCGGGAGGACGGCCAGGGGATAGCACATGAGTCTGGAAGAGGTCGACCGAATATGAGCGAGAGTCTTCCGGGATTTCTGCAGATACCTGGAGGAGCGCAGATTCCGGCTGCAAATGACGATGGCCGTAACGTTGATCTGCAAACCGGCGCGTTATCTGGAGAAGGTGCAGGACAGAAGCCGCCAGGCAGCCGGCAGGACGTAGGTCTGCAATCGCAAATCTTCCCGCATGTGCCAAGCCATCAGCCTTGCGAAACACCAACATACTATGGCACGCCTGTCCTCAAGCAACCCGTTTGGCATTGGCCGATTGCGGCTTATTTTTATGTTGGTGGCGTGGCCGGAATGTCGGCAACACTGGGGAGCGCGACGCAACTCTTCGGCGGCCGCGAGATGCGCTCGGTTGTGATAAAAACGCGGTGGATCGCAACCACTGGAGCTCTTGTCAGCACCGGCATATTGGTTCAAGATCTGGGGCGGCCTGAACGTTTTCTGAACATGCTCCGCGTTTTTAAGTTAACGTCGCCAATGAGCATGGGCAGTTGGATTCTCAGCGCGTTTTCGAGCGCCGCCGCTGCGGCAACCGTGCTCCCGTATGGGCCGCGTGTATTTCGTTCATTGGCGGGAATTTTTGGCGCGATTGCCGGGCTGCTCGGTTTGCCATTGGCCGCTTACACAGGAGTGTTGATTGTACAGACCGCTGTGCCCGTTTGGAAAAATCCGCTTTGGTCGGTACTGGCGCTGTGCTCTAGCACGGCGGCTGCGGGCTCGCTGCTCGAACTTCTACCACTAAATGCCAAGGAGTCGCGAACCGTAGAAGTTTTTTCGCTGGCCGGTAAGATAGGCGAAATAGTCACCGCCAACGCAATCGAAAAAGACGCGGCGCGGATCGATCGCGTGGCACGGCCATTTCATCGTGGGTTTAGCGGCCTGCTTTGGCAGAGCGCAAAGGTTCTACTCGTGAGTAGCGCCGTAATTGCCATCGCGCCAGGGCGTTCCCCTAAAAAGCGAATTGCCGCCGGCTTGGTTGGGACTGCCGCTAGCGTGTGCATGCGTTTTGCTTATTTTCTAGCGGGAAAGCGTTCGGCGCGCGATCCCCGCGCGACATTCGAGCAGCAGCGGCAGACGCCAGCGATAACGGCCGGACAAATCTAGCTAGCCGACTTATCTGCAGGTGCGGCTAACCGCATCGCCGCAACAACGTCTAAGCCCGGCATGCGCGCTAATTTCAAGTCCGCGGTCCGTTTCATCCGCAAGTGGCCATCGTTTTCGGCCGCGGTCATTCTGACGCTCGCGTTTGGAATTGGCGCTAACACGGCTGTCTTTTCGGCCATAAACGCAATTCTGCTGCGGCCTTTGCCGTTCCCGAGCGGCGACGAGTTGATGGTTTTGCGCGAATACGACCACAAAGCCAAATCAGGACAGTCCTTCGTTGCTCCGGTTCGTTTAGAAGATTGGAACCGCCTGAACACCGCCTTCCAAGCAATCACCGGATATTACACGCAAGACGTCTCTGAGACTTCCGGCACGTTGCCGGAGAAAGTGACCGAAGCTCTGGTTGCTCCTCGGTTTCTACAAGTGTGGGGTGTCGCACCGGCTCTCGGGCGCGACTTCGACGCCGAAGAAGAGCATTTTGGCGGACCTGAGGCGGTGTTAATTTCCGATCGGTTGTGGCGAAAATTGTTCAACGCTGATCCCGGCGCGATAGGCAAACGGTTGCATCTTGAACAGCGCGCGGCCACGATCATCGGAGTGATGCCCGCGTCGTTTCTATTTCCCGACCACGATGTGGATGTCTGGACGCCCAGTCCGATGGATGCCCCTTATGCACAATCCCGACAATCAACCTGGTTTATCGTCTTCGGTCGGCTGAAGGCGGGCGTCAGCCTGCCGCAGGCACGGGCAAACCTGGATAGTGTTCAAGCGCAACTGGGCCGGCAATTTCCTAAAACCGACGCCGACTTGAGTGTCCGAATTGAACCGCTCAAAGACACCACTGTCGGTGTCATTCGTCGTTCGTTATGGGTGTTATTCGATTCTGTATCGTTGCTGCTGCTGATTGCCTGCACCAATATCGCCGCACTGCTGCTGGCACGAACGACAGAACGAGAACGCGAAATTGCAATTCGATTTTCGCTGGGCGCCTCGCGTAGTTCCCTAATTGTTCAGTTGTTAACGGAATGTTTCATGCTCGCGCTCGCCGGTTCAGTTGTCGGGCTTGCCATTGCTGCAGCGGGTTTCCATTGGCTTCGAAGCCTCTCAAAGAGCCTGCCGAGGGCGGACGAAATCACACTCGATTGGCACATTTTGCTATACACGCTCGCTTGTGCGGTCATCGCTACCGTCTTATTCGGCTTGTTCCCTGCTCTACGTGGAACGCGCCGAAGCATTTCAGGCGAACTGGCCCACACCGGTCGTGCACAAGTCTCCGCTCGCAATCCACTGCAATGGATGCTCGTGTCCGTCCAGGTGGCGCTCGCCGTGACTCTGTTGGTGGGCGCCGGACTTTTGCTTCGAAGCTTCCAAGAGTTGGGCCGCGTATCCGCCGGATTCGATGTAGCTCATGTCCTGACGTTTCGCATTAGCGCAAATTGGGGTGAGACTGCGGACCTGAAGCACCTTCAGCAACGGATCAATCGCACTCTGGGCGAGCTGCGCGCAACGCCGGGAGTACGTGCAGCAGCCATTTCAGCAACCCTGCCAGGTATCCCCGACGATTCTCGAAGCGAAATGAAAATTATTGAGCGGGGCGCAGGCGTCGACCACAAAATCGTAGCGGATAGCCGCTTCGTCTCAAGCGGCTATCTAGCCGTAATGCGAATTCCTTTGTTGAGCGGGGAGGATTGTCGCAATTCGATAACTTTCGACAAAGTGCTAATCAACCGGAGCTTCGCGAGTGAATATTTCAAAGGCGAGTCGGGAATTGGCCGTCACGTTAGGCTGACCACCGATTTTTATACGTCGACAGCGACGATCCAGGGCGTTGTAGGAGATGCGCGCGAACAGGGCCTGAATCGCGAGCCCGGCCCTACCGTATATTGGTGCGTGCTCGCGCCGGGGCCATCGCCCAATTTCTTAATTCGTACAGAAGCCAACCCGATGGCGATGGCGGACACCATTCGGCGCAAAATCCATGCGATTGAGCCTGCGCGATCCGTCTTCGATGTTTCGCCTCTTGAGCAGCACCTTTCCGATAGCTTTGCGGAGACGCGACTGCGTACGCTGTTGCTAACTCTTTTCGCGACCACCGCTGTCTCGCTTGCCTGCATCGGCCTGTACGGAACATTGAGCTACTTTGTTGCAATTCGCAAGCGAGAGATAGGACTTCGACTGGCGCTGGGCGCCTTACAAGCCCAAATCCTCACGAAGTTTCTTCTTCAGGGCATTCGCGTTTCAGTGCTTGGTTGCATGGCAGGTGTGTGCCTGGCATTGGCCTTTTCGAAAGTACTCTCGGGAATGCTTTACGGTGTTTCTGCGGAAGATCCTCAGACCTTCGCCGGGGTCGTCGTGCTGATCGTTGCCATTGCCGCTCTGGCTTCCCTGATCCCTGCGCTTCGTGCCGCGCACGTAGAGCCTAGCGAAGTATTGCGGGAAGAATAGTTATGCCCACGGAATCTGGTTGAAAAGTTTACGAAGGCGTTTTGCCTTCTCAGGATTGATCGTCTCGACAAATCCGACCAGGCCTTCGAGATGGGAGCGGAAGTCAGGATGATTGTCGCGGTTCTGAGTTTGCGGACCATGTCGAACGCAATTCATCAGAGTTGCCTTAAGGCGATCGAAATCCGCACGAATGACATTAACGCGCCGATTAGCTACCAGGCCAGCGAGATGTTGGCGTACGCCTTGGTGCATGATGCGTGTCTTGCGATGATGGACGGCAAAGCCCTCTTCCATCGCAATCGCGGCGGCATAGATGGAGAAAAGTTGTACTCGATCCGCAAAATTCTTGCGGCCCGAGAACGCAATATCGTCGGCGTAGCGCGTGTACTGCGCCCCAGCCGATTTTGCTAATCCCGCTAAGCGGCAATCCATCCGATACGCACAGATGTTGGCGAGCGCGGGCGATGTAGGCGCCCCTTGCGGCAGATGCGGCCGTGCGTACAGTGCTTCTATTTCCCAAAGCTCGTGCCTATCCACATCACCTTTGCATTGACGCCACACATCCCGCGGCACTACGTTGGTGCAGATACCGCCCAGCAGATCGGCAACCGATTCGGGATAACCGATCGTCCGAAATAAAGCTTGAATGCGAGCACCGCCAATGCTTGGGAAAAAATCGCAAAAGTCCATGCGCAGCACAACATCTTTACCGATATGAGGACCGACGAAGGTTCGAATCGAGCGCCCCTTCACAAAGCCCTGAACCGCCGGGTGAGCCGGTATCTTTTCCAAAATCCCACTGAGGATGTGGCGCTGCAGTTCCTTCAGGCGTGATTTTGGCGCTTCAATTAGCCGAACAGCGCGCGAGCTTTTCGGCAGCAGTCGATAGTGGTAGTGATGGAGAGGTGGCCGATTAGTGTTGGATGTGAGTCCTTTTAAATCGGCGAACCAATCGAGTTCCGTGGTTTGCACTTGCAGCCAACTAGCAAGATCGCCGGCCGTCGTGATAGCTGGAAGGTCCCAGTTCCGGGTTGCGGCAACAGGCCTCATGCTGGGAGACTCGGTGATCCAGTGTTCGACGGCGAGCTCATCCGCATATTTTCTGCAGGCGCGGCGAAATCCTGGGTCTCGGATTTAAAAAGAGAATGACATCACGGCGCCGTGGACGTATTGTGCCTGCGGTATTCGCAACGTAGCGCTGGGCGAGCGGAGTTAGCCAAGACCATTGCTTGCCAAGCGCAATACTCGCGCGGCTCACGATCTCGTCAGTGCTGGATTGACCGGCTATAAACGCTCTCGCAAGCACTCTTAGAAGCGACGGGTGGTGCATTCAGACAAGAGTAGAGCGTCCAACGAATCTGACCTTGCGTGAGCTTGTCTGCGTGAAGCGCAGCATCGCTCATGCGACGAAATGCAAGTTATACACGATTCCCTTGGGGGTAACCCCAGAGAGGCCGAAAACAGGCTCAAAGCCCGCTTAGCCAAGCTTGGAACACTCTACCCGCAAAGCATCATAACAATCTAAATAGAATCCCGTTAGTGGGGGGCATTCTTTTGCATAAACGCCGCAAGCTCTTCGTATTGGTCAGTAGCAATCAAATTGACGCCCGCCTCTATCGCTGCCTGCCATCGCTGCTCGACAGCTTCCAAAGTACCGAAATTATAGCTTTCGAACCAGCCATTCTGTTTTCCTGCTTCATGAGCGAACCCGTCCAGCGTATAGAAACGAATCCAATAACCTAATTTGTGCGCGTGATCGACAAGAGCTTTTAGACGGGCAGCATCGTCTTTGGTCCACGCCCCTGCATTCGGTTGCCCGCCTTCTTCCACCTCATACCAGGAGTTGTTCCACCAACGCCGGTAATTGGTTGGTTTATCCGTAAGTAACTGCTCGGGAGTCAAGGTAGCCGCCAAATGATTCCACTCCGTTTTATTTTGAGTAGCCGGAATATGCGTGTGAGCTGAGCCGAAGAGACGAAGGCGTGAGCCCACCGGCACGGCGTCGAAAAAGACCCTTTCTTGCGCATCCGAATCCTCGGTCAGAACTAAGATCGGTTTGCGGTCGAATTTGGTCAATTCTTGCGGATTCGCCGTTTTAATCGCAGTTGTGATCCATGGTTCGTAGTCGCCAAGAAGATCCCACAACGCATGCAGGAGAGGATCTTGATTGTCTTTGAAATCGAAATGAAGAACAATCACAGGCCATTTCGAAGTGTCGCCATTTGACAGTTCTTTTTCGATGATTGGCCGCACACGTTCAAAGAAATACTGGCGTTCATCAGGATCGGCTGCGTTTGCCTTAGCAGAATGATCGACCACCACGCGACCTTTCCCTGTTGCTGGATCGAGGAACCATGCCAAATCCTGTTCAATAGCTACCGGAAAACCGGTGCTTAGCGCACGGTCCACGCGATTCGTCCACTGCCCGTCATAGGGATAACAATTGTGTGAATCGCGCACAGGCCGATTATCGTTCAGGAATTTAAGATCGGCCGCCCGCCCCAACAAGGAGTTCCAGATAATAAGCAGTAACAAACTCGAACGTTTCACTGTTTTTCAGTATGCCGGAGATTGAATTTGTGTTCGAGTATTGCGGCACCTTGATCTGTTAAGTTTGCATCAACCACAGTATGGAGTACAGACAGCTTGGCTATTCGGGCCTGAGAGTTTCCTCGTTAAGTTTTGGTGCCGCTACATTCGGCGGGGGCACCGAATTCTTTCGCGCGTGGGGGTCTTCAGGCGTAGAAGAAGCCACAAGAATTGTCGATGTATGTCTCGACGCAGGTATTAATCTTTTTGACACCGCTGATGTCTACTCAAAGGGTCTCTCAGAAGAGATATTGGGAAAAGCAATTTCCGGTAGGCGCGATCGACTATTGATCTCAACCAAAACCACATTCCGGTTCGGTGATGGGCCCAATGACGTGGGCTCTTCGCGCTACCACATAATTAGCTCTTGTGAAGAGAGTTTGCGCCGGCTCAATACGGATCGCATCGATATTTACCACATGCACGGCTTCGATGCGACGACTCCGGTAGAGGAAACGATCGAAACACTCGACACGCTGGTCAGAAGCGGCAAGGTTCGCTATATTGCTTGCTCTAATTTCTCGGGCTGGCATCTTATGAAGTCGCTGGCGATATCGGAGAAATATGGCTGGGCTCGTTATGTGGCACACCAGGTTTACTATTCGCTCATCGGGCGCGATTACGAATGGGAATTGATGCCGCTCGGTATAGATCAAAAAATAGGCGCCTTGGTGTGGAGTCCCTTAGGCTGGGGGCGGCTTACAGGGAAAGTTCGCCGAGGCCAACGGCTTCCTGAGACGAGCCGCCTGCACAAAACCGGGGACATGGGTCCGCAAGTTTCGGATGAATACATCTACAAGGTAGTCGAGGCGATGGATGAGATGGCGCGCGACATTGGGAAAAGCATTCCGGAAATTGCACTGAATTGGCTTCTGCAGCGACCGACAATTGCCAGTGTCATCGTCGGAGCACGCACCGAACAGCAGCTAAAACAGAATCTTGGAGCGACAGGTTGGAAGCTCAGCTCCGAGCAGATAAAGAAGCTGGATGACGCGAGTGCTGTCGAACGGCCATATCCATACTGGCATCAGGCGCAGTTTACGGAACGCAATCCGCTGCCGCTGTAGAGCGCAGAAAAAAGCTGTCCATTGGGTGCGCGGCTTTGATATCGTGCTACCTTGATAAGTAGTCTTCTGCCGCATTCGTCCTTTGCTCGCGTTTTTGGCGCGTAGCGAATCTTTCGGTTTGGTTTTTGTAGACCTCCCTTAGTTCATTGAAGGACGTTCCTGCCGGTACTCGGCACATACATCCTTTATGAACCATTTCTCTGAACTTACACTTGATCCACGTCTGCACCAAAACCTGGCGCGCAATTGCTTTGTGAGGCCAACCCCTGTGCAGGCGCAATCGATTCCCGTGGCGCTTACCGGAGCCGACCTCGTCGCAACAGCGCAGACAGGCACCGGAAAAACGCTGGCATTTCTGATTCCTATAGTGGAAACGCTGATGAAATCTGCCGCTGGCGCTCAATCGGCCGCATCTTCGACAATTCAGACACTCATCGTGGCGCCTACGCGCGAACTCGCGCTTCAAATCGCCGCTAGCTTCGCAAGTATCAGCGCCAACACTGGACTGCGTTGCGCGGTCGTTGTTGGCGGACTTAGCGAGCAAACACAGCTCACTGCGCTACGCGGCGGTGCGCAACTCGTCATTGCTACGCCGGGCCGCCTCGAAGATTTCCTAAACCGCAAGCTGATCCGCCTGGGCGGTGTATTAACAGTGGTACTTGACGAAGCAGATCGGATGCTCGATATGGGTTTTCTTCCGGCAATCGAGAAAATCTTGGGCGCATTGCCGTCTGCTCGTCAGAGCCTCTTTTTCTCAGCCACGATGGACAAGAGTATCGAGCGCCTGATTCAGCGCCATTCACGCGACGCCGTAACGATTACAACCGAGCGAAACGCGGCAAGGACTCCCGACCAGATAGATCTACATCTATATGAAATTGAAAGCGAGATGCGCGTCGGCCTGCTTCATCACATGTTGAATCAGGAAGACGGATCGTTTCTGGTGTTCGCGCGAACGAAACACGGTACCGACCGTCTGGCGAGGCGACTCTCGGCGGGTGGCGTACGCGCCGTAGCGATGCATGGGGACCGCACACAGAATCAGCGGAACCAGGCGCTTGCCGGATTTCGGGATGGGCGATACCGGGTACTCGTTGCCACCGATGTCGCCGCACGCGGCATTCATGTGGACAGCGTGGGACACGTGATCAATTTCGATCTTCCCCAAGCGCCGGAAGATTTCGTGCATCGCGTGGGGCGCACGGGTCGAGCGGGACAGCGCGGATCAGCTTCAACATTCGTGTCGAAAGCGGAGCGCGGAGAGATTCATCGTATCGAGCGCGAATGTAAGGTGCGCATGAACCGTCGTGAAATTTCGCCGGCGTTGCTAAGCGAAATTGCAGCGGCTTTACGCAGCCAGGAAGCCGCTGCGGCGCATCAGGTAAAAGTGAGCCGGCCAGAAAAAGTTGCGCGCAAACATTCTCCATCGCAATATGCAGGCGCGCCGAAACGGTCCTTTGGCCGCCGGAAGAAATTTTCGCGAAGTTAGCAGCGCATCAAAACAGCGTTTCCTGCTGCGGGCCTTTGCGAACCGCCGGCTGCACGAAATGACTTTCGATCAAGGCAAATCCGTACTCGTTTAGGATGTCTCGCAACAGAAATCCAAGCGAGAGCCATGTCTTCCGGGAAAGTGTTGTCCACCGCAGCGATTCGTTGAAGATGGCGGCTGCTTTACGAGCCGGATCGTGACGGGCTGGGTAAAGAAGGCCGTCCGGCTTTTCCGGATGCCGCTCGAAAGCTCGCGACCACATCTGCGCTTCCTTGTAATCGCCAGCAAAGATTCTCGAATCGATATTTAATCGAGCTAGACCGCCACTGGTGAGGTCAACAAGCCTAAGCGGCCTATCGCAGATAAGTTCACTTAGCGCTCTCAGAGAAAGCTGTTCAGAAGTAACTTGCCGCTCCCGCTGTGGCGCGCTTAAAAATTGACCGAATGTTTCGACAAATGCGCCGTGCGCATCGTCAGCCACGTACAGGACACCATAGCTTCGATCGGGATCGTCGAAACGGTATCGCCCATTTCTGCCGTAATAAATCGGCGAGCGGTCGACTAAATGAGAACGAAACCAACTGCCCGAAATCTGCCGCAGAGGCAGCTCGAAACGACTGAAATCACCCGGCGGTGGGGGAAGTGGCCCCGGGAACGACACACCTAGACAGTACCCTGTTCCCCAAAAGTGCCTGCCACATTGACGACACGTTCAACGGAACCCGCCCGCAAGAGATCGAGCGGTGCACGATTTTCTAAAAGTGAGTTGGGGCTTAGCAGGAAAGTAAGTTGACTCCAGCCGTCGCGCTCGTTGAGCGCTGTTAGCGTTTGTTCCAAGCCAGCTATCGGCCCTTTCGAGTCAAACTGGCATATGGGATAGCCGAAGCCTCGTTGTCCTTGCGGAATGGCGATCAGTTTACCGTTTTGCCTTCTCTTGTCTACAGCCTGCCGGGTTAAGCGTAATACCTTTGCAACCTCTTCAGCGGTCATCAAGCCACCCGCGCGGTGAAGAAGTTGCTGCTGTACCTCGAGACCTTTTAGGTAGGGCGACGCCAGCGGTTCATATTGTTCTAACTGCGATAAGATCTCCGGACTTCGCAGAGCATGGAACAAGACCAAGAAATTGCTATTTGCCGCGGCGGTTTCCGCCAGAGCTTTCGATGGCAAAGTCTTAGTAATCTCCATTACCGCTTGGAACGCTCGCTCCATAAAAATTCGGTGTGCGCCGTCCGTTGGAACGAGCGAGATCTGGCTCCGAATTCGATCGAGCCAGACGGGAATCTCACTTTCGGAACTTCGAGCGTCGGCAGCCACTGCCGCAAACTCGATAGCCTTATTGATTCGTCTTTTATTCGCCAACCGCGGTGGTTGCCCGTTTCCAGCGTATTTACTTGCTGCAACCTTGTCAACTAACTAATGTGTCTAAACGGGGTAATGGGCGTACTGCGAAGTCAATTATTCACAAGCCGACCTTCCGAAATCTGCAAGTGCGAATAACTCACGAGGGTTACGCCGGACATCGACCGAAACCCGATATAACCTGCGCCTAGCGGCTGAGAATCGGTCCAGATAACGTTGGGCTTGCCGTTTATGGTCACCTGTATTCTGCCGCCAGTCTTGAGCACTTGCACGTGGTACGTAACGTTTGCCGGGCCTGTGGTGCCACTAGGAGCCTCCGCAACTAACGTAAAGCCCGGATTCTTGCGTAGGCGGTTGGTGACACTTTCCGTCTTGGTATTCCGGCTCCAATAAGAATCTGAGTAATTGACGATTTGGCCACTGTGATAGGCGACATAATCAGCTCTCCGCGGTGGCAATGAAAGGTCGAACAGATCTTTGCCATGCACGCCGTCGGCGCAGAAGAAAAGTATGGTCAGCCCACTGGTAGATCCGTCGGGAGTCATGTCGTAGCGGAGGAAGAAGTTGGTGGGCAACTTATGCCGATTCCACACCACCATGTGGGAGGGTTCCTTACCCGCTATCAGTTTTGGATTACCGGCAGTGTCAAATGGCCAGGGTGCGACGCGTAAAGCTCCATCGCGAATCTCGGCTCCGCCCCAACCTTCCGCAACCCATTCGGCATCCGGATCTGGCAGAGCTTTGCGATGCCAAACCCCGTGCGAATCCTTCGTGATGAGATCTTTCTCACGCACAATCTTCTGCGGGAAGTCGAATTCGTTTCGATAGAACGGAACAAACCGATAAACCTCGTGACTGGTGGCGACCGGTCCCGCCGTCTGTGCAATGACGCGCGCCTCTCGGGCCGCGATCAGAAAGAAGGCGCAGAAGCCGAAGAGCAGCAGACGGTCGGCAATACTCCGCATCATGCCGTATTTGGAAGTAAGAACGTGTCTCTTTTAATTAGCTGAGCCTAACTCGGCACGAATGGCATCGGCAATCCGGGCGGTCCATTTTTCAACTTCCTCATCCGTTTTGGCCTCAATCATCACCCGCGCCAGCGGCTCGGTACCTGAGAAGCGCACCACAACTCTGCCGCTCCCGTTGAATTCGCTTTCCGCCGCCCGAATTTCCGCTTGTACGGATTCAAGCTCCGCTAATGGACGCTTGTTCTTGACACGAATATTGACAAGTTTTTGGGGAAAGTTTGTGATATCGGCCGCGAGACCGTCAAGTGTCCGCTCGGCATCGCGCACAATTTCCATCACGCGCAGGGCGGTAAGTAGACCATCTCCGGTCGTTGCATACTCGGAAAATATGACGTGTCCGGATTGCTCTCCGCCCAGCACCGCACCTCGCTTCAACATTTCCTCAAGGACATATTTGTCGCCTACTGGTGTCCGAAGCATTTGGATGCCTGAGCTGCCCAAAGCCTTCTCAAGTCCCAAGTTGGACATCACGGTGGCGACGACAAGATCCGACGTTAGCCTTCCCGCTCTCTTTAGCGCTGATCCCGCCAGATACAGCACGGCATCGCCATCAACCACGCGCCCATTGGCAGCCACGAAAAGCGCGCGGTCGGCATCGCCGTCAAATGCAATGCCGAAATCGGCTCCCGTTTCGATCACGCGCTGCCGCAAGCCGTCCAGATGGAGCGAGCCGCAATCCAAATTGATGTTCCGGCCGTTCGGCGAGACACCGATCCAATCCACTTGGGCGCCCAGCCGCTTGAAGAGGCGCGGAGCTACTTCTGTCGCAGCGCCGTTGGCACAATCCACTACCAGTCGGAACGGAAATGTTCCTGAGACCGTACCCGCCAAGTAATCCGCATATAAGTTGTCGAGGGCCGGATCAACCTTCAGCGGTTTTGCTGCGACCGATGCGTTTCCATCAAGCCAACGTTGTATCGAATTCTCGAGCTGTAGTTCGATCTCGTCAGGCAGCTTATAGCCGGAGTGGCTAATCACCTTGAGACCGTTGTCATAATACGGATTGTGCGAAGCGGAAATCATCACGCCTGCGGCGAATGGCCCGGTGCGAGTGAGATAGGCGACGCCCGGAGTTGTAATAATTCCTGCAAAACGGGCGGCCACTCCCGCTTCGGCAAGTCCGCCCGCTACCTGTTCGGCTAGCCAGGGCCCGCTTTCGCGCGTATCCATGCCGATGAGCACTTCGGGCGCAGAAGGTCCGCCATGGCTGCTCTCACCTTTATGCACCCAGCCCCCCAATGCAAAGCCCAGCGCATGGGCGGTGCGGTCGTCAAGCGGCGGCTCGCCAGCGACGCCGCGGATACCGTCCGTTCCGAAAAGTTGTCTTGAGATAGTCTCAGGCATTTAGAACTGCATTTTCCATGGTAAACGCCCAGGGAACGCTTCCGCTCCCGTTAGCCACACATATCCATAACTCCCATCGGAAGCGCGGAATACAATCATTAGTGGAAATCGGATGAACATTTCGGTCAAGAGCGAATATGCGCTCAAGGCTGTATTTGATCTGGCGGCGCAGCAACTGGAACATCGCTCCTCGACAACGCCTATGTCGCCCGTGAAAATCGCAGACATCGCGAAGCGGCAGAAGATTCCGCAAAAATTTTTGGAGCTGATTTTAGCCGGATTAAAACAGAGCGGCTTCGTGGATTCACGGCGTGGCGCTGAAGGAGGCTACCTGTTGGCGCGATCCCCCGATGCGATTAGCGTCGGCGATGTTTTGCGCGCCGTCGAGAATGTGAAGGTTTCCGCGCGCAACAATCGTGAAGATCCATTCGCCGAGATCTGGCAACAAGTCGATTCGGCCGTTTCCGCAGTACTAGATGAAACTACATTTGCCGAACTGGCCCGTACTTGGCAGGAAAAGCATACACAGTTTATACCCAATTGGGACATTTGAGAGGCAACCATTGGTTTTCCAGGACAATTCGTTCAGTATCGGTCGCACGCCTTTAGTCAAACTGAATCGCGTGGTGGACGGCGCTAAGGCAACCGTTCTCGCCAAGATAGAAGGCCGTAATCCGGCCTTTTCCGTGAAATGCCGCATCGGCGCATCCATCGTGTGGGATGCGGAAGAGCGTGGTGCCCTTAAGCCAGGCATGGAGATCATCGAGGCAACCAGCGGCAACACCGGAATTGCTCTGGCATTTGTGGGCGCTGCACGTGGCTATAAGGTCACTCTGACGATGCCCGACACCATGACCTTGGAACGGCGCAAGGTTCTGAAGGTATTGGGAGCCAATCTAGTGCTCACCGAAGGAGCCAAAGGGATGAAGGGTGCTATGGCGAAAGCTGAGGAGCTACAAGCCTCTGATCCGAGCCGCTATTTTATGGCCGAGCAGTTCAGTAATCCGGCTAATCCGAAAATCCACTTCGAGACCACCGGCCCAGAGATCTGGGAAGACACGGATGGTCAGGTAGATGTCTTGGTAAGCGGTGTAGGAACAGGGGGAACAATCACGGGCGTATCGCGGTACATCAAGCAAGAAAAGAAATGGCCGTTGTTGTCTGTGGCGGTGGAGCCCACTAGCAGTCCCGTCATTACTCAGACGCGAGAGAAAAAAGAACTGAGGCCGGGTCCGCACAAGATCCAGGGGCTTGGGGCTGGCTTTATTCCCGAGAATCTGGATTTGTCAATCGTAGACCGCGTCGAACAGGTCACCAATGAGGAATCCATTGAGATGGCCCGCAGACTCGCTACAGAGGAAGGGCTACTCTGCGGCATCTCATGCGGAGCCGCTGCGGTTGCTGCTGCGCGTTTGGCAAAAGAGCCGGAGATGGCCGGGAAAACAATTGTTGTTGTGTTGCCGGATGCTGGCGAAAGGTATCTTAGTTCTGCACTCTTCGAAGGGATGTTCGACTAAGCTATTTCTTTTACTAATAAAGACTAAGAGAAACTGCGGAGAATCAGTAACCACCGTAGATAAAAAGTCGTTCTATAGGTACATCCCCGTAACCCCGCGGGCGCTCTACCCCAAACCCCCAGAGCGCCCGCACCTCTGATTCCTCCGAAAAAGTCACTATACTACAAAGGCACTATCACCGCCTAGTCGAAACAAGTAGTCTTGCTCGATGCTTCCCGGAAACCCCTTCCCGCTCGAGTTGTGGATTTGGCCGCTGGCACTTGGAATTTCAAAGTCGATATGTTCGGCTTCACGTCGGTTCAACAGCAGATTGAAGTCGACAACAAACCACTTACACGCGAGTGGACTCTCGATATGCCGCGCTTGACTCCATCGTCAGCCAAACCGCAGGCGCTGCAAACGCTTCTCCATCACAACGGCCAAATCGGACACGCGCGAACGGCAATTCGAATTGGCGTCGCGATCGTCCCAATTGGGGTGGAAATGGAAGTACTCCGGGCCCCAAATTCTAATGCGACAGGCAGCGCACAAAGGCCGGACTTCCAAAACGCGCAAGTACGTGCTGGGGAGAACAGTCAGGAATCGTTGTCCGGCGCCGCCGCAGATGCTGCTTCTGGAGATCTGACCGGGGGGCGACCGCGTCCGGTGACGCCGAAGAATCATTGCTTGTCAACGACACCATAAGCGGCCGGGGCCTTGCGCAATCGAGTGAAGACGATGTGCGCCGTCAACGCATGATGAATGCGGGCGTTCCAAATGGCGGAGACCCAGGTGGCGGCTTTGGCGGACCCGCAACCGCGTTGGTTCGGCTAAATTTCAATATTCAATATCAGAATCGCAATTCGAAAACGCAGCAACTCTTCGGCTATCGCGATACGTCCACTGGCTACGGAAACAGCGCTTCGGTCGGCTGGAGCCATAGCTTCGCCCCTCGCACCAACAGCGCAACTGTCAGCTTCAGTCGCAACGTCGCCATGCTCGCCTTATTTCGCCGAAGCAGCCAATGTCACATCTTCCACAGCCGTCAACGCTTGGACATTTAAATTCGGGCAGCGCATCTCAGTGGCGTGCGAAGCTGCCTAAAATCCGTCGTTCAGATAATCGTGTGCACGTGAACTTTGCCCGCTTAGCCACGCTGATACAAGATGCTGGTTGGTAAGGACCAGACCGCTATCCGACACAAAAGCGCCCGACCCAGCACCCACCCGTACAGAGGTGCGCTGCATTGTAGTCAGGAAATCGTCGCTGATTTCAATGCCGTACTTCTGCTTAATCGCAGCCTTCGGGAAGTGGTTGTACAGCCACATTCCCTCATCGGCGTGCGCCATCATGCGATGGCGCCAATTAATATCAGCCGGTAAGATCCACGCAAGTTCACCACCGCGTCTACAAGCATAGCGGTGTTGACGGTATTCCGCGGCAACCCGTTGCCTTAGTGCTTCGTATTAAAGTTAGGAACTTGGATTTACTCTTGGGGAGCTCCTATCTGCGCCGTGGTGCGCTGCTCGCAGTACTTTTTTGCGCGGCGACACTCGCCCAAGGTACATCCACCGGGCAGTCGGCTGATAATCACGCAGTCACGACATTTCAGAGCGGGGTCAATCTTGTTCTGGTGCCAGTCATTGTTCGCAATAAACAGGGACAGGCAATTGGCAATCTGACCCAGAGCGATTTTCAGATATTTGATCGTGGAAAGCGGCAGGTAATCGCAGGTTTTTCAGCGATCAAACGTGACAACGCGGCATCATCATCTGAGCCAGACGCCTCCACTCCAGCCGTTGCGACTGGAAAGGGACACGCCTCTTCGCCCGTTGCTGCGCCTCGGGCCGCCGCGGAAAACCCACGCCATTTTGTTATTTACCTGTTTGACGACCTCAATATCACATTCGCCGACATGGCCGCAGTCCGATCCGCAATGTCCCGCCACATTCGCGGCCTTAAGAATATCGATCAGGCGGCGATCTACACGTTTTCAGGCCGCGCAGCGATTGATTTCACGAATGACAAGGACAAACTTGACGGCGCAGTCGCGAAGCTGCGAGCAAGCCTGAGCGATATCAGCGCCAACGAAGCGAAAGAGTGCCCTAACGTGGATTACTTCCTTGCCGACTTGAACCGAAACCAAAACGATCAGAGCGCACACAAAGCGCTTGTGGACCACACCATGTCGTGTATGCACGTCGACGAATTCGCGGCGCTGTCAATTGTTGAAGGCGCTACCCAACGGCAGCTCCTATACGGTCCATTGGCGAGCAGAATGGCGTTGCGATCGTTGCGACTAGCAATTCGACGACTGGCGGACATGCCCGGCGAGCGGCTTATTGTGTTGACGTCACCCGGATTTTTTGTACAAACTCCCGAGTCGATTAGCGACCGCGAGCAGCTTCTGAAGATCGCCGCCAAAGCGGATGTCACAATCAGTGCACTGATGCCCGCGGGCTTTTTACAGAGCCGCCGATGCCAGCGAAAAAGGACCACCTAACCAACTTTGGCAAGAGTATAAACATCAAAGCGGCTTGGCGGCTGAAGGCATCCTCCAAGACCTGACGCAAGGCACGGGCGGAATTTATATCCACAACAACGACGGTTTTCAGGCGGCGTTTGATCGCCTGGCAGCGCCCCCCGAATATTCATACGTACTCGGTTTTCAACCAGCCGAAGCCAAGCCGGATGGCAAATTCCATCCCATCAAAATTCGTCTCACAAACGAGAAGGGATTGACCATTGAAGCGCGGCGCGGTTATTACGTGCTCGAAAAAGATTCGGAAAAACAAGCTGCGCGCCTGGAAGTCGATGACGCCCTCTTTTCACGCGACCCGAGGAACGAAATTCCTGTTGTCTTGCAAACCGGCTACATCGAGCCAAATAACGGCGACCCGACCGTAACACTGCTCGTGAAGGTAGACCTTAAATCGCTCCATTTCCGCCACGCAAGCGAACGGAATCTGGATTCTTTATCGATTGTTTCGGCGTTGTTCAATGAAGCCAGCCCTTTGTCTGTCCGCCTAGAGTTGCAGGCGGACTGTTACGCGGGCATTTGGGGTCACACAACGGCTCAACGCAGGATTGTCGACGAGAGCGATATCGAATCGGCGTTGAATGCCGCGGCAGCCGTCGGCGACGATCGTCTGCAGCGCATGTCAACAGGCCGCGTTAGCCCGGAGACATTTACACATGGCACTTCTGCGCAGCGTGTCCACTGGTTCAAACGCGGCTTCGACTCTGGCGATCTGTCGGCATGTGACACGTTTCGCACACGCTGAGAGCTTGGCAGCGATGCTATAGAATTCCGGCTCACGCTGCGGGAGCAGGACTTTGGACATCCGAACGGAAGGAAACTGATAAGTTAGAGGTGAGGTGAGGTGAGGTGCGAGAGTGGTTGAATCGGGCGGTCTCGAAAACCGTTGAACCTTCACGGGTTCCGTGGGTTCGAATCCCACCCTCACCGCCAGAAAAGCTTTCGAGCCTTCGTTAGCCTGTTAGAAGGCTATGCCAAATTCCGCGACCGACCGAGAGGTAAGAATATTGGTGGGCGGTCACAGGATCGAACTGTGGACCTCCTGCTTGTAAGGCAGGCGCTCTAACCGGCTGAGCTAACCGCCCGAACTCCTTCTATCCTCGCATGCTGCCGAACCGCTCAGCAGCTCAGGCTCCAATCAGGCGCGCGTATAGGCTACGGGCAATTCCAATGTCAGTCGTGCCCTTCACGATCGCGCGGCCGTCGGGAAAGAAAGTGAGTTGATAATCCGGCATGCTCATACGGAGAGCGAACTCATTCACACGCACATCGCCGAAACGTCGAAGCCGGTCAGCGAGTTCTTGCAAATCCAACGGTCTCGCGCTCTCATGTAACTGAACGGCATTCCGGCCGCACAGACTGACCGGAACTCGCTTGCGTCCCTGCAAAAATCGAAACTCACGACTGGCGCACACACTGCACTCCGAATCGCGATCTCCGGATCGAACGCGCTGTTGTGTGCCTGTCCATACATCGAATGTATGGACATAGCACTCGAAATCCGGCCAACCGACGATCAGCCGCAATGACATCGCCACCTGAAGGGACGCCACGCTTGCCGTTGTCGAAGCTAACACCCCATTCACATCGCATGTCGGCTGCAGCCCTCGCGGCGGCTCCGGATAGACGCAAGCAAGACACGGACCGTGATCGGGCCAAACCGGCATGACAATTCCATAGCTGCCGATTGCCGCTCCGTAGACCCAAGGAACGCCATGCTTAACGCTAATATCGTTGATTAGGTAACGAGTCTCAAAGTTGTCAGTGCCATCCAGTATCAGATCGCAGTTCGCCAATAGTTCCTCGACATTAGAGGGCGACAGATCGGTTACCAGTGGCTCCGTTTGAACGTGTTGGTTGATTTTGTGCAATCTTCGCGCCGCGGCTATTGCTTTGGGCGTTTCTGTCCGCGCGTCTTCTTCGTCGTACAGCCATTGCCGCTGCAGATTGCTGACATCCACATAATCGCGATCAATCAGTCGCAGTTCGCGTACTCCCGCCCGAGCAAGCGCCTCGGCCTGAAAGCTACCTAGTGCGCCGCAACCGACGATACACACACGCGCCTGATTTATTCGCTCCTGCCCGTTTTCACCAATGGGGCCGAACGAAATTTGTCGCGAATAGCGCTCTCGCTCGTACTCTAACACTAAGGACGATCCTACCTCTTCTATTCATTTTGACGGGCAGCATCGCTTGGCCTCAATCGTCACCCCGGCCATCCGGTTCGCCACTCTTCGAGAATGCTAGAAAGTACGAGGGCCGCCGCATCATTGCACCGATCCAATTCGATCCTCCCGACCAGCCTCTTACGCACGCTGAACTTCGAGCGGCAATCCCCTTCGAAGTAGGATCCTTTTTCGATATCGACAAGCTTAGACAAGCTATCCAGAACCTTTTCGCGACTGGACGTTTTGCCGACATCGCCGTAGATGTCGCATCGCAAGATTCCGGAATTGTTGTACGCTTCATCACGCAACGCGCATTTTTTGTGGGACGTGTAGTCATTCGTGGGATTAAGCCGCCGCCCAATGTTGGTGAGCAGTCGAGCGCTACGAAGCTACGGCTAGGTTATCCGTTTCAACCTTCCGACACCGTTCAAGCTACCGAGTCACTGGAAACTCTACTTCGGGGCGATGGGTTTTATCACGTGACGATGCATACGCAAACGACTTATCATCCTCACACTGAATCGGTAGACATTGAATTCGACACCCAAACAAACAAGCGCGCTCGGTTTGCCGAGCCGATCATCACCGGTCTTCCCGAGCGCTCTCGTCAACGCATCATTCGTTCGACGCATTGGATGCGTGTCTACGGCTTATTAGGTTGGCGTGAGATAACGGAATCGCGGCTCAATCAAGGCATCGAAAACGTGCGCCGTTATTATGAGAACCACAATCTGTTGAATTCGCGGGTAACCTTAACCCGGCTCGACTATAGTGATCGCACTAACTCTGTAACTCCTACCCTTGATATACAAAGCGGAACTCCAGTCGCAATAGAAGCTCCCGGTTCACGACTTAGCCAAGGGCGCCTCAAGCAGCTCATTCCTATTTTTCAGGAACACTCAATTGATCCCGACTTATTGGTCGAAGGACAGCATAATTTACAGCAATATCTATTGGGCGAAGGGTATTTCAACGCTGAAGTCAGTTATTCAGTTAAGCAGGGAACGCCGCACGGTGGAGAAACAGTCACTTATCGCGTCAACCGCGGTGAACGCCACAAATTTGTCCGCCTGCAAATAAGTGGTAATCATTATTTCACAACAAGAACCATTCGCGAGCACCTCTATTTGGAGCCCGCCACTTTTCCACGATTTCCTTATGGGCGCTTCAGCGAAATCTATCTAACCCAGGATGTCCAATCGATTCAAACTCTGTATACGTCGAATGGCTTTCAAAGTGTACGAGTAACTCCTCATACCATTGACAACTACGGCGGTGCAACAAATCATCTCGCGGTTTTTATCGACATTCAGGAGGGTCCTCAATGGCTTGTCTCATCTCTTCAGATTCAAGGCGTACCGGCCACGGATCTGTCGGCTCTCAACGCTCGCTTGGTCTCTTCGGCGGGGCAGCCCTACAGCCAAGCCTCCATTTCGGACGATCGCGCAAATCTACTCGAGTACTACTACAACAATGGATATCTGAACGCCACGTTCGACTATTCAGTCACGCTCGCGAGTTCGCCGAATCAAGTGGGAATCGTCTATACAATACATCCCGGCGATCAGAAATTCGTTCGCAATGTTCTTATTACGGGACTCTATACCACCCGCGCCAGCGTCGTGGATAGGCGCATTGAGCTCACAAAGGGCAAGCCGCTGTCCCTAACTGCTGAGACAGATACGCAACGCCGCTTATATGAACTCGGCATTTTCGCGCGTGTCAACACAGCGATCCAGAATCCCGATGGCGATGAAGTCTCAAAAAACGTTCTTTATGATCTGGATGAAGCACGCCATTATTCGCTTAACGTCGGCGTCGGCGCTCAAATCGCGCGCATCGGAGGCGGTGTCACTAGTCTTGATAATCCGGCGGGGTCGACGGGCTTTGCGCCTCGCTTTGCATTCGGAATCACAAGGATCAATTTTCTGGGTCTCGGGCAAACGCTCGGGCTTCAAACCGCCGTTTCGACAGTCGAGCAGCGAGCTGCTCTAACTTACTTTATTCCGCAATTTATTTCGCACGACAATCTTAGCCTTGCAACGACGGCGTTAGTCGATAATTCCAGTGACATCCGCACTTATACAGCTCACCGCCGCGAGGCGTCCATACAACTTGGTCAACGATTATCTCGCGCTTACACAATGCAGTATCGGCTCGTATTTCGCCACGTAACACTATCTAATCTTAAGATCGATCAACTGCTTGTTCCTCTTTTATCTCAGCCGGAAACCGTCGGGCTTGCCGGTATTTCCGTAATTCAAGATAAGCGTGACGATCCCACTGACGCGCACCGTGGTATCTATACAACTGCCGACTTGAGCTATGCGCCAGCTAAGTTGGGCTCACAAACACAATTCGCGCGCGGACTGTTCCGCAATTCCACTTATTATTCAATTCATCGCTATCTGGTATTCGCGCGAAGCACGCAATTTGGACTGATCAGCAGAACCGGGGGGCGCCCCAGCATCCCGCTTGCGGAACGTATTTACTCGGGCGGATCAACGTCCATACGGGCTTTTCCGGATTTTCAGGCTGGGCCGCGCGATCTGACAACTGGCTTTCCACTAGGGGGCAACGCGCTCTTAATCAATAGTCTCGAACTGCGCTTTCCCTTATACGGCGACAACCTAGCAGCCGTTCTCTTTCAGGACGCCGGAAACGTCTATGACACGTTGAGTGACGTGAGCCTTCGGTTTCGCCAGCGAAATCTGCAGGACTTTGATTACATGGTTCAGGACATTGGAATCGGCTTTCGTTACAGAACTCCTATCGGGCCGCTTCGACTTGACTTTTCCTTCAGTCCGAATGCGCCCCGCTTCTATGGCCTGAAGGGGACGGAACAGGATTATTTGAACGGAACCGCTATATCAACCGTCCAAAAGATCAATGCGTTTCAATTCCATTTTTCGCTAGGACAGGCCTTTTGATGCGCCGCCTTCCGCTAGTCTGCGTACTTTTCTGTCTCTCGCTCAACGGCGAAATTGTCGATCGCATCGCGATCGCAATTGGGCGGCAGGTCGTAACCGAATTGCAAATTGACGAGGAGTTGCGCGTAGCTGCATTTCAAAACCACGTACCCATTTCCGAAGATCTTGAAGCGAGGCGTGCCGCGGCAGATCGAATCGTTACCCAATTACTGGTCAGTCGCGAAATGCAATTAAGCCGTTATCCGATGCCTCCTGACGGGGATGTCGATCGTTACTTAGCCCAAATTCGTAGTAGCTTTGCTAGTGACACCGCATATCATCAGGGTCTTGATGCGTATCGAATCAATGAGACCATACTCAAGCGTCACTTAGCAGACCAATTGGCCATACTAAGCTTTGTTGAGCTTCGTTTCCGTCCGACCTTGGATGTATCCGATTCCGAGATCCGAAGCTTTTATGATCGCGAACTTGCAACATGGAAAACAGATCATCCGGGCATCCCTGCGCCGTCCTTCGATGCGGCGCGTCCTGCGATCCGGAAGACCCTAACTGAAAAAGACACCGACCAAATACTAGACGCGTGGCTGGAAGAAGCCCGTAAACAGGTGAATATCATTTACCTTGATAAAGCACTTCGATAACGGCAAATGACGAAAGTTATCAGCAACGTGCGCAGGCTTTTATGTGGCGTCGCCCTTGGAGTGATCATCGCCATTACCGCTGCTTTTGTACTGCGGAGCGAGTGGTTTAAAGAGAAAGTGCGCCAACAGATTATCGCCTCTGTCGAACATGCCAGCGGTGGACGCGTTGAACTAGGTGCGTTTTCCTATAACTGGCGTACCCTTTCGGCGACATTTCAAAACTTCGTAATACACGGCACCGAACCTGCTTCTGGTCCGCCTCTCTTTCATGCGGACTTGATCGAAGTGCAAATGCACATCATCTCCGTTCTTGAAGGCAAGATTGAGATGTCGTCTATCGTCATCGAGCGGCCGAATATCTATCTCTTGGTGCGTGATGATAAATCGACCAACATTCCAACTCCGAATGTCAATCGGGAAACTGTCGAAAGAACCGTCTACGATCTTCTGAATCTTAGGCTGCGCCATTTCGAAGTCAGGCACGGCAGCATTCGAACGGCACTGCAAGAACTCCCATTACCGTTCAATCTGCGCGGCGAGGAAGTAGCACTCAGAGTCGGCTACAGCAATCAGGCCCCTTCTTACGTCGCTCAAATTAGTTCGCGCGAATTT
>Ga0070741_10004667_pt1 | contig 31704 bp, 34 predicted proteins | sample Coa_R1_4_FD_66440 | JGI IMG/M metagenome (GOLD analysis project Ga0070741, IMG submission 66440) | Surface soil microbial communities from Centralia Pennsylvania, which are recovering from an underground coalmine fire - Coalmine... | ecosystem: Environmental > Terrestrial > Soil > Unclassified ... | reverse complement strand
CCCGCGCCAGCGCCGCCCCGGCGGCGCTCCACGACGATTCGTAGTCTCCCAACCGCTGAAGCGCGTTCGCCCGCGAGATTTCGGCCGACACGAGGTACTCGGTCTCGTGGCTCGCGCCGAGCTCGTCGATCGCCTCGCGAATCGTCGCGACGCCGGCGCTGTAGTCGCCGCGCACGAGAAGCACGGAGCTCTGTTGATACGCGGCGCGTCCGGCGAGGCTGCGGTATCCGCGCGCGCGCGCCGCCGACGCCAGCGCCGTCAGCTCGACGAAGGCGGCCTGCAGGTCGGCGGCCGACGATGCCGCGAAGCCGGCGTAGAGCCGCTGGACCGCGGCCCACGAGGCGAACGGATCGCTCGCCGCGCTCAGCGCGCGCTGGGCCGCGGTAAACGCCGGCACCGCGTCGGCATCGCGCTCCAGGTCGACGCGCCCGGCGAGATACCGTTCGATGCCCTGCGCCGACGCGGCACGCTCGGCGCATCGCGCGGGCCTCTCGCGCCACGATACGACGTCGCGCACCGCCGGATCGCCTTCGACGTCGGCAATCACGTCGGCGACGACCCGTGCCGCGCGAAGTGCGGCGTCGGCCGCCGCGCATTCGCCGCGGAGCACCGCCGCCGCCCATCCGCCCAGCAGCGCCTCTTCGGCGTACTCGCGGCTCGGCTGCGGAAACCGTTCGACGATCCGCCGGACGGTCGTCGAATCGCCGTCGGCCGCCGCGCGCGTCAACATGGGGCGAAGCGCGAGCCACTGATCGTACGGCGCGCGATCGGCAATCGCCGCGACGTGCTGACGCGCCGAGGCCGCCCATGGCGACTCGGCGTCGGTCGCCAGGTACTGCTGCCATAACGCGCGCGCCTCCTGGCGGAGGCCCAGCGCGTTCAGCGCGAGCGCCTCGTTGAACGTCAGCGCCGGGTCGCGCGGCGCCAGCGCATGGCCGTGCGCGGTCGCGTCCAGCGCGCGAACCAGATCCAGCGTGGAGCGCCGGCGGCTGCCGCGCACGTAATACGCGGCGCCGAGGTTCTGGTAGGTCGCGGGCGTCGGGTCGAGCGTCGCCGCCTGTTCGAGCGCGGCGACCGCCTGGTCCGGATCGTCAGAGAGGAGGTACGCGACGCCGAGTTCGGCGATCGCACGGCTCGACCCGTCGGCGGCAGCGGCGTTTCGAAACACCGCGACGGCGGCGGCCGTCTGCAGCGACGATCGAACGGCGCGGCGGACCGCGCCGCGGCTGCGATCGTCAGCGTCGAGGCAGCCTGCGAGACGCGGCGGATCGTCGCCGAGCGCCGCGCGCTGATTCTGCAGCACCTGGTACGGCACGGCCGCGCACGGATTCCCTCGCGCGCACGCGCCCGCGGCCACCGCAATCGCCGCCGCCGCCGCGAGCCACGCCTCGATGCGCACGACGCCGCTCATCACCGCGGGAGCGCAGCCGCGCGCCGCGCCGCTTCCGCCGTCCACCGCGCGTCCGATTCGATCGATTCGAACGTCCGCCAGGCATCGGCGGCATCGGGACGGCCGAGTCGCGACAGCGCGAGCGCCCGGTTGAACGCCGCTTCGGCGAACCGCGGCTGCAGCGACAGCGCGCGCGACGCCAGGTCCGCCGCTCGTGCGTCGTCCGCGGTGCTTCCGCGCGCGGAAGCGCGCGCGAGCAGCGCCACGGCGAGATCGTTCAGCGCGCGGGCCGAGGCGGGCGCGCGGCCGGCGGCGCGCTCCAGCTGCGCGACCGCGTGGTCCACGTCGCCGACGGCGAGGTACGCGACGCCGAGCGCCGCCTGATTGTCCGCGCTGTCGTTCGTCTCGGCAGCACGCTCGACCTCCGCGGCGGCGATCGACACGTTCGCCGGAACGTCCTGCGCGCGGCGCCCTCGCGTCACCGGCTCGGCGGGCGCGTACGGGAATCCGCTCAGGCGCCCTTCCACCGGCCGCGTCGGCTCCTCCGCGACCGCCGCCACCAGCGCCGTCAATGCGGCCCCGCCGCTCGAAGTCGGCGTGGCCGACGGCAGCAGGCGGATGGCCACAGCGATGGCCGCCGCCGCGGCCAGGGTGGCCCCGATCGCGACGAGCCACCGCCGTCGAGGCGATTCCGCCGCGGCGCCGGTCTGGCGCGCCGCCACGCTGTGCCCGAAACTCGTCGCGTCTGCCACCATCGCCCGACATTCCGCGCAGTCGGCGAGATGACGCTCCACCTCGGCCCGATCCGCCGGCGAGAGAACACCGTCGACGTACTCGGCCAGTCGCTCGGCGTCTAGCGCCACGGCTGCGCTCCTTTTACCAGAGACGGACGGGAGGCGGACAATTTCAGCGATCCGGCCGCGGGATCGACGGTCGGCCGCTCCATCATGTCGACGACCGCGCCCGCGTCCACGCCCGCCGACTCGAGCGCATCGCGCAGCTGGGCGAGCAGGCGGTTGACGCGCGTGTACAGCGACCGCTGGTCGAGCCGCAGCGTGGCGGCGATGTCGGCGACCGTCCGTCCATCTTCGAAACGCATCGCGAGGATGAGCCGATCCTGCGCGTCGACGCCGGCCAGCGCCTGGCGCAGCGCGGCGCTGACGCGCGCCGCGGCTGCCTCGCGTTCGCGCTCGGCCACGTCCTGGTCGGCGTCCGCACCGTCCGCCGGCATGTCGACGAGCGCATCGACGGTATCGAATCGCCGCTTGACGCGCGCCGGCAGCCGACTCGCCAGCGCCGACAGCTCCTCCCGCGTCATGTCGACGCCGTGCTGCGCCCTCATCAACTCGCACGCGTCGTCGAATCCATGGCCGTCGCGGATCGTCAACCGCTCGAACAGCACCGCGACCGGCCCCTGCCGCGTGGCTTCGGCCGACGGCCGCCAGCGGCCCCACTGCTGTGTTCGGAAATCGAGATACAAGCGTCCCAGCACGATGGCGAGGTAGGTACGCGCGCTGCTGCGGCCTTGAAACTTGCGGAGCACCGCGTAATCGTCCTCGATCAGTTTGAGCTTCGCGTAGGATGCGAACTCTTCGCGGTCCTCGGCGGACAGGCGATACCGCGAGCTGATGAAGGCTAGCGCACGCTCGATCGTGTCGAGCTGCGACAGGAAGAGCGATTCACCCGATCCGGGTTCGGGGTTGCCGGCGATGGTCATGCCCAGGGAGCCGGCGCGATTATAGCGTCGAGCTGACGCGGGTCTGCTTCTTGCTCCCTGTTGAGAGCGGAGGCACATCCATGGATCACCCACGTCCAGGTCTGCGGTATGTCAGCGTGAAGGATCTCGACGGCGACAAGCAGACCTTCGAGGATTTCACGGTCGACGACCCCGGCGGCGAGAAGCTCGGCGTGCTGAAGGGGTTCGTCTTGAACGTCAACGACGCGCAGCCCTACTACGCCGTCGTCGACGCCGGCGGCTGGTTCAAGGCCAAGCATTTCCTGCTGCCGATCGGCCATGTCGCGCTCGACAGCGAGTCGCACCGGTTGATCGCCGACATCTCGAAGGACCACGTCAAACGGTACCCGGGGTTCGATCTCGACGAGTTCGAGAAGATGTCGGACGAGGACCTGTATCAGATGGCGCAGCAGATGGTGTCGTCGTGCTGCCCGGCCGAGAGCGTCGACCGTTCGGCGCCGTCGGAGACGCGGTTCGCCATCTGGGCGCACTACCGAACGCCTACGTGGTGGGACGCGCGCGACGCCGATCGCAGCCGGGAAAAGAGCGACGAATTTCATCGCGCGTAACCTCGCGCCAGCGGCCGGGCTCGAGGCTTCCCAGCTCGAGCCCGCCAATCCGGACGCGCTTCAGCCGCGTCACCTCGTGCCCCACCGCCTCGAACATCCGTCGGATCTCCCGATTGCGTCCGCGGATCAGTTCGACGACGAGGTGCGATTCGCGGGCCGACGCCTTCCGCACCTCCGCGCGCGCTGCCGGGAGCGTGGCGGCGAGCTCGCGCGTCACGTCGCCGCGGACCGTGACGACATACACGCGCGGGACGGCGTTGGCCGGATCCGCGATCCAGTTCGCCAGCTGCGTGTCCGTGGTGAGGATCAACAGGCCCGTGGAGGCAAAGTCGAGCCGTCCCACGGCGACGAGCCCGGCGCCGGCGCTCCCGAGAACGTCGAAGACGGTCCGCCGCCCTTCCGGATCCCGGCGCGTCGTCACCACGCCTCGCGGCTTGTGAAACGCCAGCGTGCGCCACGGAGCCGAACGGCGGACGGCGCCGTCGATCACGATCCGCGCCCGCTCGGGAACGACGAGGTGCAGCGGATCGCGCACCACGGCGCCGTCGACGCGAACGCGGCCGGCGCGGATGGCTTCTGTCGACTGCGCGCGCGACAGGATCCCGAGCTTCGAGAGCGCGCGGTTGAGCGCGGTCTTACCGGGCACTCCCGCGCCCGCCGGCGAGCAGGAAGTCTCGAACGAGCCGGTTGAACTCGCCCGCCTTTTCGAGCTGAGGCATGTGGCCGCAGTCCTCGACGATCACTTTCTTCGAGCCGGGAATGGTCCGCTCGAGGCGATCGGCGCCGGCCGGGTTGGCCAGCTCGTCGTACTGCCCCCACAGAATCAGCGTCGGCGCCCTGACGCCGCGCACGTCGCCTTCGCTGAGCGCACCGAGGCCTTTCTCGCCGGCCTCCTGTATTTTGGTGATCGTGAACGCCGACCGCAGGCGCATCGTCAGCTGCTCGTCGACCATCTTGTCGGTGAGGAGGGTCTTGTCGTGGAAGAGGATGCGGAAGAAATCGCGCGTCTCCTCGCGCGTCACGCTGTTCTGCAGCTGCCGCCGCCGCGCCGCCCCGGCGCCGTCCGCGTTCCCGGCGCGTGCGGCTTCGGCGGCCCGGAACCCGCCGCCGTCGGCGAGGACGATCTTGTCCACCGCCTGCGGGAACCGCGCGGCCGTGTACAACGCGACGCTCGCGCCCATCGAGTTGCCGACGAGCGACGCGTGGCCGACGTTCACGGCCTTCAGGAAGTCGACGAGGAACTCGGCCAGCATCCCTGTGTGGTAGTTGGCCAGCGGCTTGTCCGATTCGCCGAACCCGATCTGATCGAGCGCGAACACGTGAAAATCGCGCGCGAGCGGTTCGATGTTCGGCGCCCAGCGCGATCCGTCGCCGCCCAGGCCGTGCAGCAGCACGACCGGCGCGCCGCGGCCCGCCTCGAGGTAGTGCAGCTTGAACCCCAGCACCGTGACGTCCTTCGCGGCGGCGACCGACGGTCGGGGCTGTGCGGGGGCGGCGAGCGCGGCCGAGATGGCCATCGCGGCGGCGAGCAGAGATCGTTTCAGCATGCGGCGGATTCTATGGCATCTTGGCAGGCATGCCACGGTCTGCCGCTCCCGTCTGGAACGCGTTCGCGCGTCTCGCCGTCCTCGCGCTCGCCTGCGCGTGCGCCGGCTGCTTCGAATCGACCACGGTGCTGCGCGTGAAGGGCGACGGCAGCGGGACGCTGCAGCAGCGCACGCTGATCAAGAAGTCGGCGCTGGCGCAGCTGCGCAGCTTCTCCGCGCTCGGCGGCGGCCGCGCGACGCTCGATCCGCTCTCGGAAGACCAGGCGCGCGCGCTGGCCGCGTCGCTCGGCGACGGCGTGACGCTGGCGTCGACGAACACCATCGAAACCGAGGACGGTCAGGGGCGCGAGTCGATCTACGCGTTTCCCGACGTGACGAAGCTGCACGTCAGCGAACAGCCGCCCACGCCGGGAGGCGTGTCGGTGAAGACGCAGGGCATCGGCACGGACGCGCCGGACATCACGCTCGGCCTCACGCACCAGGACGTCATCGCGCAGCTGCAGGCGCTGAAAGGCATGCTGGCGGGTGCGCGCCTGCTGCTCGCGGCGGAGCCGCAGGGAACGCTGGTCAAGACGAGCAGCCCGTACGTCGACGGCGGCCGCGTGACGCTCCTCGAAATCGATCTCGACAAACTGCTGGCCGACGAGGCGTTCCTCGCGCGGCTGCAGTCGGCGAAGACGGCCGACGAAGTGCGCGCGGCCGTCAAGGATGCGCCGGGACTCCGCATCAACCTCGATCCCGACATCACGGTGCAGTTCACGCCAGCGAAATGAGTTCGACCTCCGCGCGGCCCCCGGCGATCGTCAGGCGCGCGATGCTCGGCTCGAGCTTGAAGCGGCGCGGGCCCGCAGCGCCGGGATTGACGGCGATGCGTCCGCGCGGCGCCCGCAGGACCGCGGCCTTGTGCGTGTGTCCGAACACGACGACGTCGGCGTCGTAGCGCGCCAGCGCGAGCTCCGGCGTCGGATGTCCCAGCTCGTGGCCGTGGCTCACGTGGATGCTGACGCCGTCGAGCGTGACGCGGCGCTCCGCTCGCAGCGCGGGATCGGACGGATCGTCGACGTTGCCGAACACGGCATCGGTCGGCGCGATCGCGCGCAGGCCCGCGAGGACGTCGGCGCTGCCGACGTCGCCCGCGTGAAGGATCAGATCGACGCCGGCGAACACGGCGGCCACTTCGGGCCGCAGCAGCCCGTGCGTGTCGGCGATCAGCCCGACGCGCGTCACTTCCGGTACCGGCGCAGCGCCGGAGTGGACGCCGCGACCCACGCCGTCGCGAGCAGGCATCCGACGCCGCCGCTGACCACCGAAAACGGCGCGCCGAGCCAGTTCGCGACCGCGCCGGCCTCCAGCTCGCCGAGCTGCGGCCCTCCCATGAAGAACACCATGTTGACCCCGGTCATCCGGCCGCGCAGCCGATCGGGCGTCTCGAGCTGGCGGATGACGTTGCGGATGATCATGCTGACGGTATCGGTGGCGCCGGTCAGCGCGAGGCAGGCGAAGGTCAGCCAGAACGATCGCGAGAAGCCGAAGACGACGGTCGCGAGGCCGTAGCCGCCGACGGCCCAGAGGAGCGTCGGGCCGCGCCGCTCGATCCGCTCCGTCATCGGCACCATGACGGCGCTCATCACGACCGCGCCGCACGCCGGCGCCGCGTACAGCCAGCCGTAGCCTTCGGCGCCGACGCGCAGGATGTCCTGCGCGAAGATCGGCAGCAGCGCCATCGCGGACGAAAAGAAGGTGGCGAAGAAATCGAGGAGCATCGTCGATCGGATCAGCGGCGCGCGGAACACGAAGCGGAGGCCTTCGAGCGCCGCGTGCCACGAGACGTCGTCGCGCGCGCCCGGCGCCGACGGCGCCCGCTCGGGGATGTCGCGCATCATCAGCAGCGCGACGATGACGAAGAAGAACGACACGGCGTTGGCGGCGTACACCCAGCCGACGTTGCTCGCGGCGATGAGGATGCCGCCGAGCGACGGCCCGGCGACCGACGCCGTCTGGAACATGATGGTGTTGAGGCTGATGGCGTTGGGCAGGTGCTCGCGCGGCACGAGCGTCGGCACGAGGGCGTTGCGCGCCGGCAGGTCGAACGCGCCGACCGCGGATCCGAGCGCGGCGAGCACGTAGATCATCCACACCTGCCGCACGTGGTAGAACGCGATCGCGGCGAGCGCGAGCGCCACCAGCGTCGCCGCGGTCTGCGTGAACAGCATCAGCTTCCGCCGGTCCCACGCGTCGGCGACCACGCCGCTGATCATCGAGAAGATCACGACCGGCACGACCTTGACGAGGCCGACGAAGCCGAGCGCCAGCCCCTTGCGGTCCGGCGCGACGAGCAGCGACACGTGCCACAGCAGCGCCGCGTTCTGCATCATCGATCCGGTGAAGGAGACGAGCAGGCCGATCCAGATCAGGCGGAAGTTGCGATGCTGCAGCGCGACGAACGACGCGCTCGACGACCACGTCCGCCCGGCGCGCGGCGCGGCCGCGTCTTGCGCGCCGGCGGGCGGGCTAGGCGTGACCGAGGACGGCATGCGGCCGGTACGGCTCCTCGAGCGATCGCATCTCCTCCGGCTCGAGCCGCAGCGTCGCCGCCGCGACCGCTTCGTCGAGATGGTGCGGCTTCGAGGCGCCGACGATCGGCGCCGTGACGCCGGGCTGGTGCAGCAGCCAGGCGAGCGCCACCTGCGCGGCCGAGACGCCGCGACGCCTCGCCAGCTCCGCGGCGCGATCGGCGATCGCGAAGTCGGCGTCGCTGTAGTACATCTCGTGCGCGAAGTCGTCGGTCTTGGCGCGGACGGTGTCGCCCTGCTTCGCCCTGGTGCGATTGCCCGCGAGGAATCCGCGCGCCATCGGGCTCCACGGGATGACGCCGATGCCTTCTTCGCGACAGAGCGGCATCATCTCGCGTTCCTCTTCGCGGTAGATCAGGTTGTAGTGGTTCTGCATCGCGGCGAACCGCGTCCACCCGTGCGCGTCGGCCGTGCGCAGCATCTTCATGAACTGCCACGCGAACATGCTCGACGCGCCGACGTAGCGCGCCTTGCCGGCCTTGACGATGTCGTGGAGCGCTTCGAGCGTCTCTTCGATCGGCGTCTCGTAGTCGAATCGGTGGATCTGGTACAGATCGACGTAATCGGTTCCGAGCCGCTGCAGCGAATCGTCGATCGCGTGCATCAGGTGTTTGCGCGACAGGCCACCGCCGTTCGGATGGTCGGCGACCGGGTAGAACGCCTTGGTCGCAATCACGACCTGGTCCCGCGACGCCAGGTCGTGCAGCGCACGGCCGAGCACGCGTTCGCTCTCGCCGCGCGAGTACATGTCGGCCGTGTCGAAGAAGTTGATGCCCGCGTCGAGCGCGCGCGCGATGAAGGGGCGACTCTCGGCTTCGTCGAGCACCCAGGGACGCCACGTCGAGGTGCCGTAGGTCATGGCGCCGAGGCACAGGCGCGAGACTTTCAGCCCGGTGCGGCCGAGGCGGACGTAGTCCACGTCAGCGGACGTCCAGCAGCTCGACGTCGAACACGAGCGTCGCGTGCGGCGGGATGGCGCCGCCGGCGCCGCGCGAGCCGTACCCGAGTTCGGCGGGGATGACGAGCGTGCGCGCGCCGCCCACTTTCATGCCGGCGACGCCCTGATCCCACCCGCTGATCACCTGCCGCGCGCCGAGCTTGAACGAGAACGGCTCGCCGTGATCCCGAGAGCTGTCGAACTTCTTCCCGTGCTTGTCAGCGGCCTTGCCGTCGTACAGCCAGCCCGTGTAGTGGACGGTCACCTGTTTGCCGGCGACCGCTTCCGCCCCGGAGCCGACCTTCGTATCGCTGATCTGCAGGCTCGTCACGTTGTCCATGAGGGTGGATCTTACATTGGGACGACCCGGGACTCGATCATCCGGTCGTGAGCACGATTTTGCCGATGTGCTCGGACGACTCCATCACACGATGCGCCGCGGCGGCCTCGCGCAGCGGAAACGTCCGGAACACGATCGGCGTGACGGCGCCCGACTCGAAGAGCGGCCAGACGTTGGCGTGGACCGCGGCGGCGATTCGTCCTTTGTCGTCGACGGGCCGCGCGCGCAGCGTCGAGCCGGTGATCGTGAGGCGCCGCTGCATCACGGTCTGGATGTTCATCTCGGCCTTCGCGCCCGACAGGGTGGCGATCTCGACGAGCCGCCCTTCGGTGGCCAGCGCATCGATGTTGCGGGCGAAGTAGTCGCTCCCCACGATGTCGAGCACCACGTCGACACCGCGGCCGGCGGTTGCCTGCTTGACGGCCGCAGCGAAGTCCTCGCGCCGGTAGTCGATCGCGCGCGCCGCTCCGAGCCGCTCGCACGCGGCGCACTTCTCCGCCGATCCCGCGGTCGCGAAGACGCGCGCGCCCCGCGCAACCGCCAGCTGAATCGCCGTCGTGCCGATGCCGCTCGAGCCGCCGTGGACCAGCAGCGTCTCGCCCGGCTGCAGCCGCCCGCGCTCGAACACGTTGGTCCACACGGTGAAGAACGTCTCGGGAATGGCGGCGGCCGCGACCATGTCGAACCGCTGCGGCACCGGCAGGCACTGGACGGCGGGCGCCGTGCAGAACTCGGCGTACCCGCCGCCCGCGACGAGCGCACAGACCGCGTCGCCGACACGGAATCCGCTCGCACGCGGGCCCAGGCGCTCCACCGTGCCCGCGACTTCGAGTCCGGGGATGTCGGACGCGCCCGGCGGCGGCGGGTACCGACCGCGCCGCTGGAATACGTCCGGACGGTTGACGCCGGCCGCCGACACTCTGATCAGCAGCTCGCCGTCGGCCGGCTCGGGCACCGGCCGCTCGACCGGCGTCAGCACCTCGGGCTCGCCCGGCTGCCGGATTTCGATTGCGATCATCGCTCCTCCCCGAATGCCGCGGCGGTCGTCGCCGGCTCGAGAACCAGCGCGGCGAGAACGATGCCGAGCGCGAGCGCGAACGCGGCGACCGCCGGCAGCGCGCGAACGGACGCGATCAGCACGCCGTCGGCAAACAGCAGCGCGCCGGCGAACAGGTCGACGAGCCGCGTCGCCGCGCGGGTGCGACGCCGCTCCGCATCGAGCCGCCGGCGATTCATCCGCTCGGTGAAGACCCAGTGACCGCGGAGAACGCCGCCGGCCGTCGATGCCGCGCCGAGCGCGAGGAACGACGCCACCGTCAGCGGCACCTCGCGCCATTCCTTGATCTGCCACGCGAGCACGGCCGCCGCGGCGTACAACCCGGCGACGGCGAGCTGATGGGTCCGCCACCATCGGACGCTCGCCGGCGCCGCCGGCGCGCGATCGAGGGCGTCGACGATGTCCGCCGCCGAGCCGAAGCGTTCGGCGGGCACTTCGCGAAGGCAGCGCGCGACCACCTCGCCCAGCGTCCCCGGGATGGCGTCCGCCCGATCGGCGCGGAGCGGGTGGACGCCGCACGCGTACTCGTACATGACGACGCCGAACGCGAACACGTCGGCCCGCGCGTCGACGAGCTCGTGCCGCAGCTGCTCGGGCGCCATGTACGCCGGCGTGCCGAGCAGCACGCCGGTGCGCGTCAACGCGGCGGCGCGCAGCTCGGCTCCCGTCGGCTGCGCGATCTGCGCGAGGCCGAAGTCGAGGATCTTCAGGCGGCCGTCGCGCGTCCGCATCACGTTCTCCGGCTTCAGATCGCGATGGACGATGCCGCGCGCATGCGCGCTGGCGAGCGCGGCCGCGAGGTCGCGCGCCGTGGCGGTCGCCTCGACGGGGTCGTGCGGACCCGATCCCATTTCCTCGCGCAGCGTGATGCCGTCGACGAACTCCGACGCGATGGCCAGCTCGCCGTCGATCTCGTCGAGCGCATAGACGGTGCAGATGCCGGGGTGCGTCAATGCCGCCGCGGCGCGGGCTTCGCGGCGCAGCCGCTCGCGCTGCGAGGGATCGCCGACGAGCGCGGGCGCGAGCACCTTCAACGCGACGGTGCGGCCGAGCCGTTCGTCCCTCGCCAGGTAGACGCGCCCCATGCCGCCGCGCCCGAGCTCGCGCTCGATGACGTACGGGCCCACGACGGCGCCGCGCGCGTACGGTTCGTCGGCGAGCAGCGCCGGCATCCGTTCGACGATCGGATGGGAGAGGAAGTTGCCCGCGCGCGAATGGTGATCGAGCAGCGCCAGCACTTCGTCGCGCACGAGGGGATCGTCGGCGGCTTCGCCGGCCACCCATGCCGCCGCGGCCGAGCCGTCGCGGTCGACCGCCTGTTCGAACAGATCGCGGACGCGCCGCTGCTGCGCCGGCGTCACGCGTCGCCGCCGAGCTCGCGATGCAGCCACGCGCGCGCGAGCGCCCATCGACGCTTGACGGTCGCGGGCGACAGCCGCATCGCATCGGCCGTTTCCTCGATGCTCAGGCCCGCGAAGAACCGGAGATCCACGATGCGCGCGAGCTCGGCGTCGACCTGCTCGAGCCGTTCCATCGCCTCGTCGAGCGCCGGCAGCATCGCCTCTTCCTGCGCGGCCACCGCGAGGGCGTCGGTCAGCGTCACGCGATCGAGCGCCGCCCATCGCTTCTGCGCCCCGCGTGCGCGCGCGCGTTCGACGAGGATCTGCCGCATCGATCGCGCGGCGATGCCGACGAAGTGCCGCTTGTCGTGCCACGGGGCCCCCGCGTCCGCCAGCCGCAGGTACGCCTCGTGCACCAGCGCCGTCGCCTGCAGCGTCTGGCCGGGTCGCTCGCGCTTCATGTACGCCGCGGCGAGCCGCCGCAGCTCGTGGTACACGAGCGGCGCGAGCGCATCCGCGTCCAGCCGCGAAGGGACGTCGGCCATGCCCCTCACTCTACCCAAAGGCGCGCCGGCAGGGCGAGCACCGGGTACGCGCGGCGGAGCGCGTCGACGCGGTGCCAGTACTCCTGCTTCGGGAATTCCTGTCGCATGTAGCGCTCGCGGAGTCGGCGGATCTCGTACTTGTAGAGATCCCGCACGTAGCCGCGCACCAGTTCCGGCGGCGTCGTCGGCTTCGGCTGGACGCCGTGCCGCCACAGCGCATCGAGGACGTCCGATCGATAGACGAACATCGTGCGTCAGCCGGCCGCGAGCAGCTGCCGGACGGCGTCGAACGACGCGGGAATCTTGATGACATGGCGCGGCCGCGCGAGCGCCTGCGCGAGCGGCACCGGCTTCTCCACCGCGCGGCCGATGATCGGCTCGACGATCTCGGCGAACTTCGCCGGGTGCGCCGTCGCGAGGAAGACGCCCGCCTGGCCCGCGCGCCCGATGTCGGCGCAGCCCGCCAGACCGCGGTATGCGATGGCGCTGTGCGGATCGAGCAGGTAGCCTCGCCGCTCGTACACGTCTCGAATCGTCGCGCGGACGTCGTCGTCGGTCAACGCGCAGCCGGCCACGTCGCGCCGCATCGCGTCGACGTCGCCGCCGTACAGCCACTGCATGCGCTCGAAATTGCTCGGGTGCCCGACGTCCATCGCGTTCGCCAGCGTCTGGACCGAGGCGCGCGGCGCGAACACGCCGCGCGACAGGTAGTCGGGGACGACGTCGTTGATGTTGGTGGCGGCGACGAAGCGTTCGACCGCGAGCCCGGAGCGCTTCGCCAACAGCCCGGCGGTCAGGTTGCCGAAGTTGCCGCTCGGCGTGCAGAACACGGGCGCGACGGAGCGCTGCGCGAGCGACGAGAGCTGCGCCACGGCGTGGAAGTAGTAGACCATCTGCGGCAGCAGCCGGCCCACGTTGACCGAGTTCGCGGACGTCAGGCGCATGCGCGCGCGCAGCGCCGCGTCGCCGAACGCCTCGCGCGTCAGGCGGTGGCAGTCGTCGAAGCTCCCGGCGACGGCGTACGCGCGCACGTTCGCGCGCTCGCCGTTCAACATCGTCAACTGCGCTTCCTGCGTCGGGCTGACGCGGCCATCGGGATACAGAATGACGACGCGCGTGTTCGGCACGCGGAAGAACGCATGGGCGACGGCGCTCCCGGTGTCCCCCGACGTTGCCGCGAGAACCGTCAGCGGCTCGGACCGCTCGTGCAGCGCCGCCATGAGCCGCGCCATCACGCGCGCGCCGACGTCCTTGAACGCCAGCGTCGGCCCGTGGAACAGCTCGAGCGCGAAGATCCGCGGCTGCACTTCGACGATCGGCACGTCGAAATCGAGCGCCTCGACGACCACCGCTTCGAGGACCGCGGGATCGAGCTCGCCGCGGACGAACGGACGCAGCACGCGCAGCGCGATATCGGTCAGCGTCCGCCGCGGCAGCCGCGACAGCTCGGCGGACGACCACGCTTCGATCGTCTCGGGGACGTACAGGCCGCCGTCGGGCGCGAGCCCCTGGTAGAGCGCGTGGGCAAAGGAGACGGCGGCGCCGCCGCGCGTCGTTACGTAGCGCACGCCGACACGACCCGCGCGCCGCGCGGCGCGATCGCGGACACGTACGTCTGGGGTTCGCCCGCAATGTGGAGGCGCACCGCGTCGGTCATCGCGCGCGCGACGCGGTTCGCCGCGTCCAGCCCGCGGCACAGGGCGAAGAGCGACGGCCCCGAACCGGACAGGCTGCAGCCGAGCGCGCCCGCATCGGCCGCCGCGCGCTTGATCGCCGACAGCCCCGGGACGAGCGGCGCGCGCCGCGGCTCGGCGACGGCGTCCTCCAGCGAACGCGACATCAGATCGAAATCGCCGCGGTGCAGCGCGTCGACGAACGCGCCGAGGTTCGCCCACTGCCGGATCGCGTCGGCGAGCGGCACCTGCGTCCCGAGCAGCGCGCGCGCGCGCGCCGTTTCGATCTCGAGGTCGGGATGGACGACCACGGCGGCGAGGTCGGCGGGCACGGGCAGCCGGACGATGTCGGGCGGATTCGCGGATCGAACCAGCACGAACCCGCCGTACAGACACGGCGCGATGTTGTCGGCATGAGCCGAACCGGCGCCGAGCCGCTCGCCTTCGAAGGCGCACGCGAGCAGCGCGTCGATCGGAAGGTTCGAACCGATCAGCGCGTCGACGGCGACGACGGCGCCGACCGCGCTGGCCGCGCTCCCGCCGAGACCGCTCGACAGCGGCAGCCCCTTCCGCACCGTCAACGCCACGCCCCGCTTCTCGCCCACCCGTGCGAGCAGCGCGTACGCCGCGACGCCGGCGGTGTTCTTCGACGCCTCGCGCGGCAGCCGGCCGCCGTCGTTGACGATGCCGTCGATCCGGACGCCGCCTTCCGCGAAGCGGGCGGTCACTTCGTCGCCCGGCGCGTCGAGCGCGAAGCCGAGCACGTCGAAGCCGCAGGCGACATTCGACACCGTAGCGGGCGCAAACGCGGTGACGGCATCCATCGGCGCAGACATCTTACCGGGCGTACCGCTCGCGAATCGACGGAATGAGATAGTCGTGGAACGCCCGTTCGAAATCGTACTTCGGCGCAAACCCCCAGTCGCGCCGCGCGGCCCCGTCGTCGACGTCCGCCGGCCACGAGTCGACGATGCTCTGGCGCTTCGTGTCGACGGCGTACTCGATCGACGCGCGCGGAAACGCGCGGACGACGACGTCGCGGATGTCGGCAGCCGAGCGGCTGAAGGCGGTCAGGTTGTAGGTGCTGCGCGTCAGCTTCGCGCGATCGACGCCGGCGAGCGTCAGCAGCGCCTCGACGCCGTCCGGCATCGCCATGAACGGGATCGTCGTGTCCGGACGGACGAAGCACTGGTACGCGTCGCCCTTCGCGGCGGCGTGGATCATCTCCGGGGCGTAATCGGACGTGCCGCCCGAGGGCACGGTCATGGCGGAAATCAGGCCCGGAAAGCGGACGCCGCGAAAATCGACGCGGCACACCGCATCGGCCGACAGTTGCTTGTAGTGGCGCGCGTAGTAGTCGCCGAGCTGCTCGCAGTACAGCTTGTTGCACCCGTACATCGTCCGCGGGTGCGCGTATTCGTCCTCGCGGACGCGGCCGGCGCGCGCCTTCGTGCCGAGGTCCGGCAGGCCGTACGCGGCGATCGACGACGGATACACGAAGACGACCGGCCGCCCGTGCGATTCGCCCTGCCGCTGCGCGAACTCGAGCAGGTTCAGCGTCCCTTCGACGTTGACGTGATGCGCCGTCACGGGCGTGAACTCCGACCGCGTCGACAGCAGCGCCGCGAGGTGAAACACGCGATCCACCTCGAATTCGGCCAGGATGCGATCGAGCACCGACACGTCGGTGATCGATCCGTGGAACTCGCGCGCGACCAGCGGCGCGATCGTCCGATCCAGCGCGTTGACGTCGAGCGTGATGATCGAGGCCGACCCGGCGAGGCGGGTTACGAGAGTGTGGCCGATTTCACCGCCGGCGCCGGTGATGAGCACGGAGGGTTTACGCACGAGAGTCGTCCTTCGCGGTCGCGAGCATCTGCACCGACGTGTAAATCACGACGAACACCACGAGCCAGCGCACGGCGTCGATCGGCAGCGTCCAGAACACGTAGGCCGCAATCAGCACGCCGGGAACGGCGCCGAGCGCCAGACCGAGCGCCACCTGGCGATGATACGTGCGCGTCTCGACGAACCGTACGCTGCTGACCGGCATCAGAAACGCGCACGAGCCCATCATGATCGGGAACGCGGCCGTCGGGTTCATGCCGAGCAGGCTGACCAGGATCATGCACGGCGCGTAGAGGCCGATGCCCAGCATCATCAGCACGCCGAGGACGAAGTTGCCGCCGAGCGCAACCGCCATCCGCGTTCCGGAGAGGCTCAGCGCCACGCCGCCGCCCGGGAACAATTGCAGCGCCTGCATCGCCAGCATCACCGCGGCGCCGAGCAGCGCGACGCCCATGCCGACCTGAATCTTGCGCCGCGGCCACCGCACGACGATGCCGGCGCCGAACCAGGATCCGACGCACGCGGCGGCAATCATCAGCACGAGCGTCCACGAGTCGACCGGCACGATGCGCGTGTAGATGAACGCCTGCGCGATCGTCGGCAACGTGTGCCCGACGTTCAGCGTGCCCGGAATGAGCTTCACCGGCACCATGTCCCGCAGCTTGAAGACGGCGGTGGTCGTCGCGAACGAACCGATGCCGAGCGTGTCGAAGAACGCGGTGACGAAGCCGACGATCGTTTGCAGCGCCGTCGGCATTTCGAAGCCGCCGCGGGCGATCGCGACGCCGTAGACGACGAGGACGCCGACCAGGCCGACGAAGAGCAGGCTCTTAGCGTCCATGCACCAGGTCGTTGGTGTAGGTCCGCGACAGGTCGATCGACGCGCGTCGAACTTTCTCCTGCGACTGGGCGAGCAGCGTGCGGACGGCCTCCGCGCCGGCGGGGTCCATCACGCCGTCGGGGGAGAACATCTGCATCGAGTTCGCCACCGCCTCCACGTAGAGCGTGTCGTCGTCGCCGCGGAACGCCTTCGGCGTCCGGGCCGCGATCTGTTCAGGCGAATGCGCCTGCATCCACGCCAGCGTCCTGACCATCGCGCGCGCGAGGCGCGACGCCGTGTCGCGGTGCGCGTCGATCCAGTCCGACGAGGCGTAGAGCACCGAGGCGGGATAGGTCGGCGTGTCGAACGCCTGACGCACGCCGCTGCCGGATCGCAGATCCGCCAGCACGCGCAGGCCGCGCGTGCGCAGCGAGACCAGCGTGAACGCCGGGTCGGCCATCATCGCGGCATCCACCTTGCCGCGCTCGACCGCCGCGATCGCGCTCGCTGCCGATCCGATCGGCGTCAGGCTGACGCTGTCGGCCGCGACGCCGTGCCGTTGCAGCAGATAGGTCAACAGCATCTGCGACGACGACCCGGCGCTGGTGACGCCGACGACGTGCCCCTTCAGATCCTCGATCGTGGCGATCGACGCCGCCGCCTGCGGCGACGTGACGAGCACGAGCCCCGGGAACCGGAGCATGTTCACGAACGCGACCAGGTGGCGTCCCTCGGCGGCCATCTGAATCGTGTGATCGTAGAAGCCGGAGACGACGTCCGCGCTGCCGCCGACGAGCGCCTCGAGCGCCTTCGACCCGCCGGCGAAATCCTGCAGGTCGACGTCGAGCCCCTCGTCCCGGTAGAAGCCCAGCTCCTGCGCGAGCGTCGTCGGCAGGTACACCATCTGGTTCTGCCCGCCGATCGCGAGGCGTACGCGATGGCCCGCCGCCGGCGGTCGAGCGCAGGCGACGACGAGCGACGCGACGAGAGCGAACACGCTCAGCTTTTCCACCGGAGCAGCCATCGTTCGAGGCGCGAGACGCCGGCGCCGACGACCACCACGACGAGGGCGAGAACGGTCATGCCCGCGAACACGCCCGTGGTGTCGAACGTCCCCTCGGCCTGCGAGATGACATAGCCGAGGCCGTGCGTTGCGCCCAGATACTCTCCCACAACTGCGCCGACCATCGCGAACCCGAGGCTCGTGTGCAGGCTGGCGAAGATCCAGGTGAGGGCGGTCGGAATCAGCACGTGGCGCACGAGCTGCCGCTCGCTCGCGCCGAGCATGCGGACGTTGTCGATCAGCACCCGATCGGCGCCGCGCACCCCTTCGTACGTGCTGAAGAACATGACGAAGAAGACGAGCGTGACCGCGAGGGCCACCTTCGACCAGATGCCGAGACCGAACCAGAGCAGAAAGAGCGGCGCCAGGACCACGCGCGGCACCGCGTTGAGCATCTTGATGAACGGATCGAGCACGCGCGCGGCCATCGGCGCGCGCGCCAGCGCGAACCCGAGCGCGACGCCGAGGACGGCGCCGACGATCAGCCCGAGCAGCGACTCTTCGATCGTGACGAACAGGTGGCGGACGAGCGTACCGTCGACGAGCCAGGTCGCCATGCGGCGCGCGATGTCGCTCGGCCGGCTGAAGAAGAACGGATCCAGCACCTTCAGCTCGACGCCGAGCTGCCACGCGGCGATCGCGGACGAGGCGAGCGCCACCTGCCATGCGAGGACGGCCGTTCGGCCGCGGTGTCCGCCGACGCGCGGCGCGGCGCTCGTCACGCCCGGCCCCGCTGGCTCTCGATCACCTCGTCGCGCAGGACGGCCCACATCGCGCGATACAGGTCGACGAACTCCGGCGTGGTGCGCAGCTCCATCAGATCGCGCGGACGCGGCAGGGCGACGTCCTGATGCGAGACGATGTGGCTCTCGGGTCCGGCGGACAGGACGAACACCTCGTCGGCGAGCGCAATCGCCTCTTCGAGATCGTGCGTGACGAACACGACGGTCTTGTTCGCCGTCGACTCCCACAGCGACAACAGCTCGGCCTCCATCCGCTGCCGCGTGTGCACGTCGAGCGCGCTGAAGGGTTCGTCCATCAGCACGATCTCGCGATCGAGGATCCAGTTCTGCGCCATCGCGACGCGTTTGCGCATCCCGCCGCTCAACTGCGCCGGATAGTGCAGCGCGAACGCGGTCAGGCCGACGCGCGCCAGCCAGGCGTCGGCGCGCGCGTGCGCCTCCACCCGCGATGCGCCGGCGAGCACGAGCCCCAGGGCCACGTTGTCGCGCACGGTCTTCCACGGCAGCAATGCATCCTGCTGGAACATGTAGGTGGCGTGCCGATTGAGGCCGTCGAGCGGCGCGCCCTCGACCCGGACGGCGCCGGCCGTCGGCGCGAGCAGCCCGGCCGCGATGTTCAGCAGCGTCGACTTGCCGCACCCGCTCGGGCCGACGAGCGCGACGAAGGCGCCGCGCCGGATCGAGAGCGTCACGTCCCGCAGCGCGCAGTACGTGCGGCCGTCGGGCGTCGCGAACTCGCGCGCGACGCGGTCGAGGTCAAGCACCGAGGAACCTCGCGGCCGCGGCGGTGACCTCGCGAGCCGACGAGGGCTCGCTGTGCGGACTGTGCGCCGCGTCGACGATGCGCACATCGATCCGCGGCGCCGCCCGGCGCAGCGCGTCGATCTCGCCGGGCTCGGTCCGGGGATCGCGCGCGCCGTGGACGACCAGCGCTCGTACCGACAGATCGCCGAGACGACCGCCGTAGAAATCGTCGGTATCGGACGCCGCGTCCGCGCCGATCTGCAGCCACGCGCGGGCGTGCGCGCGCATGATCGCCGTCGAGGCGGGGTTGGCGAGCACGTTCTCGAAAAAGCCGCGCGACGCCGGCTTGCGGCGGTAGAAGTGGGTCGCTTCGGCGATGACCGCCGAGACGCGATCCGGATCGCGCAACGCGAGACGCAGCGCGATGATCGCGCCGTCGCTGTGTCCCCACAGCACCGGCCGCGCGAGCGCGAGGGCGTCGAGGACGGCGCGCGTCTCGTCGACCGCGCGGTCGTGAAAATCCGGCGGCAGCGAGTCGATCGCCGGCGACGCGCCGTATCCGCTCCGGTCCGGGATCACGACGCGGCGCGAGGCGGAGAACGCCGCGAGTTGCGAGTCGAACGGATAGATGTCGTACCCCCATCCTCCGTGGAGGAACACGAGCGGCGCCGCATCGCCCGGGCGAGCGGGGCCCTCGCTGCGGTACGCGATCCGCGCCGGTGCCGTCGCGGGTGCGAGCGGCGTGTGCGGAACGTCGACGAAGTTCACGCGATGCCTATGCTAAGGTACAAACCCATTTCTGATGAATACACTCTGCGCTGCGGCGCTCGCGGCGGCGCTGCTGACGCCCGAGCAGACGCTCGATCGCCGAGCCGTCGGCGAGCTCGCGGTCTCGCCCGACGGCTCGCGTGTCGCGTTCACCGTCACCGACCCGGTGCACGGCACGGCGCGGGCACGATCCATCTGGCTGCTCGACGTCTCCACCGGACGCGTCCGCCGGCTCACCTTCTCCGGCAAGAGCGACTCCAGCCCGCGGTGGTCGCCCGACGGCCGATCGATCGCGTTCGTGTCGGACCGCGACGGCGCGGCGCAGCTGTATCTTCTGGGGATGAACGGCGGCGAGGCCGACAAGCTGACCGATCGCAAGGACCGGATCGGCGAGTTCCGCTGGTCCCCCGACGGCACGCGCATCGCGCTGCTGATGCCCGACGCGAAGCCGCCGGCGCAGCAGACGCGCGAGCGCGACAAAGACGACGCGCGGCGAGCCGACAAGGACGACCGGCGCGCGCGCCTCTGGATGCTCGACGTGGCGACGCGGGCCTTGACGCCGGTGACGGCGACGGCGTGGCGCATCTCGCAGTTCGAATGGCTGCCGCGCGGCGACCGCCTGATCGCCGCGGCGGATCCCACGCCCGCGAGCGACCGGTGGACCGCGCAGATCTATGCGATCGACGCCGCCACCGGCGCGACGACGGCCATCGCGTCGCCGCGCGGTCCCTTTGGCGGGCTGGCGGTGTCGCGCGACGGCGAGTGGCTGGCGTATCTCGGCGCGCGCGTGGACGGCCCGGTGCCGCACGACGTCTACACCGTGCGTTTGGGCGCCGACGCGGCGTCCGCCAACCTCACCGCATCGAGCATCGACCGGCCGATCAGCCAGCTGCAGTGGATCGACGGGGACACAATCGCGGCGATTGTCGCGCGCGGGTTCGCGAGCGCGATTGCGACGATCGGTCGCGACGGCCGACCGCAGTTCGTCGACGCGCCGGTCAACCCGACCTCGTTCGTGCGCGCGGCGGGCGGCGCGCTCGTGTTCGCGGGCGAGACGACGACGCGCGCGCCGGAGCTGTGGATCAAGCCGTCGAACGGACCGGCCCGCGCGGTGACGACGCTCAACGAACAGTGGGCGTCGCTGCCGGTCGTCGCGCCCGAGTTCGTGAAGTACCGCAGCTTCGACGGCAAGGAGATCGAGGCGGCGTTGCTCCGGCCCGGCTCCGAGGCTCGCGGCCCGACCCCGCTGGTGGTCCTCGTGCACGGCGGGCCCACCGGGCGCTGGAGCGACTCGTTCGAGTCGTGGGGACAACTCCTCGCGCAGCGGGGCTACGCGGTGCTGTACCCGAACGTCCGCGGGTCGACCGGCTACGGCCACGCGTTCGTCGAAGCGAACCGGGCGGACTGGGGCGGCGGCGATTTCAAGGACGTGATGGCGGGCGTCGACTGGGCGGTCGCGAAGGGCATCGCGGATCCCGCGCGCCTCGGGATTGGCGGCTGGTCGTACGGCGGCTACATGTCGGCATGGGCGATCACGCAGACGACGCGGTTCAAAGCGGCCGTGTCGGGCGCGCCGGTGATCGACATGGCCAGCGAGTTCGGCACCGAGGACTCGTCGGCGTACGACGAGTGGTTCTACGGGACGCCGTACGAACGGCTCGACCCCTTCGTCAAGAGCTCGCCGATGACGTTCGTGAAGAACGCGCGGACGCCGACGCTGCTGCTCCAGGGCGAGGAAGACGAGACGGATCCCGTCGGACAGAGCCAGCAGTTCTATCGGGGCCTGAAGCGGTACGGCGTCGACGCGGATCTCGTGCTGTACCCGCGCGAGCCGCACGGCCTGCGCGAAGAGAAGCACCTGCTGGATCGGCTCAACCGGATCGTCGCCTGGTACGATCGCTACCTGAAATCCGGCGCGCCGCCCACCTCGCAGCCGTGACCGCGCGGGCGCGCCCCGCCGAAACGGTGTCTGACACCGGCAGCGACCGGAGATGCGGTCCTCACCCCTTGGCGGCCTGGCCGATCTCGTTCTCGAGCGCGCCCCACGTCTCGGGATCCTGGCAGAACAGCGTCTCCAGATACAGCTCGACGTCGTCGGCCGGAAACTGCGCGCGCAGCGCCTGGGCCGCCGGCGCGATTTTGTCGGGGTCCGGCTTCACCGCGTCTTCCTTGATCAGCCCGTTCTCGTGCTCGATGCCGAGCGCGTCGAGGAACGCCCCCATCATCGCCCGCTGATCGGTGAGGTGATAGACGACGAGCGCGCGCGCCGCGAGCGCGTCGGGCAGCGACGGCAGCGTGGCGAGATGTCGCGCGCGGCGGTCGACGTCGAGCCCGTTGATCGTCTTCGGCCGGAACTTCTTCTGCTGCGCAATCAACATCACCGCCTGCAGCTGGTCGGCGCGCGCCTCGGGATCGCTCCAGAACGCGCGCGCGGCGCGCTGACGCTGATCCGGCGTCATCTTCTTCCACAGGCGGGATGGGGTCAGTGGCTCGGTCATTAGTTGGTATTCTAGAGCACCCCCGCCGCGCACGACCGGCGCGGCGGGATCCTCAATCGATATGCGCGTGATCGCCGTTCTGCTCGCCGCCCTCGTCGCCACGCAGACGCCAGGCGTCCACCCGATCAGCGGCCGCGTCTACGCGCCGGTGATGGGCTGGCAGGGCGTGCCGTGGCTCGAACGCGCCGAGCGCCTCGAAGAGGAGGAGCCCGACAAGGCGCTCGACGTGCTGCAGGTCGCACGCGGGGCGACGGTCGCCGACATCGGCGCCGGTTCCGGCTACATGACGATGCGCCTCGCCGCGCGCGTCGGCCCGACGGGGCGGGTCTACGCAAACGACGTGCAACCCGAGATGCTCCAGATTCTCGAACAGCGCGCCGACCGCGCGAAGGTGACGAACATCGTCCTGGTCCGCGGCGCGCTCGACGATCCGAAGCTGCCGGCGGCCGCGATGGATCTCGAGCTGATGGTCGACGTCTACCACGAGTTCTCCCGCCCGCAGGAGATGCTCCGCGGCCTGCGCGCGGCGCTCAAGCCGGACGGCCGGCTGGTGCTCGTCGAGTACCGCAAGGAAGATCCGCGGATCCCGATCAAGCCGGATCACAAGATGAGCGTGCGCGAGGCGAAGATGGAAGTCGAGGCCGAGGGCTTCGCGCTGGCGCAGGTCGACGAATCGCTCCCGCGCCAGCACATTCTGGTCTTCACACGACGCTGATCGGTCGCGGCGGACCGTCAGGCCCGACCGCGCGCGTCAGCGCTGCGCCGTCGCACGCGGCGGCGACGCCGCGCCAGACGCGACCCCGTCGTAGATCGCGTTGAAGAACAGCTTGAACGTCCCGTGCGGCTGCGCGCGCCAGAGCACTTCCGGCCCGAACATCACGAGGCGTCCCTTGCCGACCGGCGCGTCGGCAACCGCGACCGCCTGGTCCAGGTACTGCTGGCCCCAGGCCCACCCGCTGCGGAGCGGCGTCGGCGAGTCGTACCAGACGATCGGTTTGATCCCCCTCAACGCCGCCTCCGGCTCGAGGCGGAATGCCGGGCTCTCGTCGAACATGACGAACGCCCGCTCGTCCATGCCGTACGCCAGCGGCGCGGTGTTGTCGACGCGCGCCTCGAGGATCGATCCGGGCACGTAGTACCGCTCGCGGGCCAGCGGACGCTCGACGCCGTTGACGAGCTCGACGAGCGCGTTCTTGATCGGCAACCCGAAGTGATAGGCCAGCGTCGTCGACGAACCGATCGTCACGATCGTGCCGCCGTTCTCGGCGAACTTCTTCAGCTCGGGGACCGTTTTCGCGACGGTCACGCGGCCGAGGCGCGCGCGGAACTCGGCGGGCACCGAGTCGGCTGCCGGCTGCGCGCCGAACCCGCCGCCGCCCGCCGCCTGATCGCGCGCGGGAATCGCGCCGTCGACGAACACGAGCACGTCGAACTTCGCGTTCAGGTTGCCGGCGTCGAGCGTCTGCGGATAGACGACCTCGAAGAGGAACTCGTACTGCTCGAACACCCACCGCGTCCATCCCGACGGCATCGATCCGCCGTACTGATCCCAGAGGCCGATGCGCACCGGCTTCAGCTTGATCGCCTCCGCGTTCGGCTTCGCGGCGACCGCTTCGACGCTGACGCCTTTGTCCGCCGCCGCCTTCTGCAGGATCGCGAGGGTCGTCGGCTTCGCGGCGATGTAGATGGTGCCCGCGGGATACGACTTGCCGTCCGCCGTCACGGCCGACTTCAGCCAGTAGACGTCCTCGTTCGCCTTCAGCAGCCGATTGACGGCGACGACGGCGTCGTTCACCTGGTGGCTGAGAAGGTAGCCGCCGCCGGCCGGCGCCGCGGCGATCTTGCCGGGCGCGACCGCGATCAGATCGGCGATCTTCTCGAAGGGGCCGTCGAAGGCGTCCAGCACGCGATCGAACTTCACGCCCATCGAGTACGACAGGTTGTAGCCGGTGACGTCGTACGGCGGCCGCGGCGCACCGCCGGGGTACGGGATGTCGTCGGGATGATCCTGCGGCTCGAACATGTCCATGACGTGCGCACGGAAAGGCTGCGCCGTCTTCACGACGTAGGATCCGGCGGGATATTGCCGTCCGTTGGCGGTGAACGGCGCGGTGGCGCGCTGGACGCCGACGCCCGCCTTGATGAGGATGTTCATGAACTTCGTCGCGGTCAGGAAGTCGGGCTGATCCGACGGCACGACGAACCCGCGCGGATCGCGCATCTTCGGATCGTGGAGGACGGTGTTGTAGATCGCGACCGGCGCGCCGGCGCCGCGGCCGCCGCCGCCGCGGCCGCCGAGGGCGGCGCGCGGTCCGATGTTCTCCCCGCCGTCGCTCCGCCCCGTCGCCGATTCGATCGCGCTCTTCGCGGCCTCGATGCGCTTCGGATGGATGGTCCACGTGTCGCGGCCGCCCTTGTCGATGGCGTTCCGGGCCATCTTGTACATGTCGTAGAGGAAGTCTTCGTGCCGCTTCGACGCGATGTCGAGGACGGCGTAGTTCATCGTGACCGAGTACTCGATCGACTGGCGGAAATGCCACACCTGCGGCGCGATCGGATTCGGCACGTCCGCGCGCGGCAGCTGCATGTCGAGCACGAAGGGAATCTCGACGGGCGTCGGGTTGCCGATCGACTCGGTGAGGATGCCGATCTGATTGTGGAAGTACGACGTGGTGCGGATGCCGCCGTTGAACCAGGTCGAGTAGGGCGCGCCGCTGCGCATCACGGCGCCCGGCTTGTTCTCGGCCGCGAGCCGCGTGTGGATGGCGGAACCCACTGTGTCGATGCCGAGCACGACGAGCGGATCGAAGTTGTAGTTGAAGGGATCGCGGAACGGCGGCGCGAAGAGCACGGCGCCGGCCGGACCGGTCTGGTGGTGGTTGTACATGATCACCGGATACCACTCGCGATACATCACCTTGTTCGCGTTGGTGCTCTCGGACATGTTCATCATGTAGAAGTCGCGGTTGTCGTCGTGGCCGATGTACTTCTGGTAGAGGCGCGGGATGCCGTTGGTCGACCGCTTCTTCTCGTCCTGCTCGCGCATGTACCAGTTCGACACCAGCTCCATCCCGTCCGGGTTGACGAGCGTGCAGAGGATGATGTCGTCGTTGAGGATCCGCATCGTCTCCGGATCCGCCTTCGCGTTGAGCCGGTAGATCGTCTCGATCAACTGCTGCGCGCCGAGCACCTCGGTCGCGTGCAGCCCCCCGTCGATCCAGACGACCGACTTGCCCTGCAGCGCGAGCTGGTGGGCCTGCTCGTCGGTGATGCCGTCGGCCAGCGCGAGCTTGCGGTTCGTCTCTTTCAGCTGCGCGAGCTTCTTGTGGTTCTCCGGCGAGGTGATGATCGCCGTCAGCTCCGGCCGTCCCTCTTCCGTCTTGCCGATCTCGACGACGGTCATGCGATCCGATTCCTGATCCAGCTTGTGGAGGTACTCGACGTACTGTGTGTAGTTGGCCAGCCAGTAGTCGTCGCCGATGTCGTGGCCGAAGAACTGCTTCGGCGTCGTCAGCTTCGGCGCCTTCGGCGTTTGCGCGTACGGCGTGGCCACGGCGAGGGCGCAGACGACGGTGAGAAGGACGGAGATCTTCTTGAGCATGGCGGATGGTAGCGCCATGCGGGGGCCGGGGGCCAGGGGTTCGAACGCCGGCGTCCGTCAGGCGGTATCGCGGTGCATCCGCGCCAACACGACGGCGGCCGCCGCGAAGAGCGTGTTCGGCATCCAGGCGGCGATCGAAACGGGCAGCGCGCGTTCGAGGGCGAGGGCGCCGCACGCCACGTAGAGGAACGGATAGACGATCGAGGCGACGGCCGCGGCCAGGCGCACCCACGTCCATCGTCGAGCTGCCGACGCGGAGCTGAGCGCGAACGCGCAGAGGACCGCGGTCGCGGCGAGAGTCGCCACACCGTCCTGACGGGCCAACGAATCGCCGACGCTGCCTGGCGGGTTGACTCGCAACTCGCCTCCAGTCGGTTGCGCGAGGCCGCGGAACGCACTGCTGGCGATCGGCGCGACCCAGACGAACAGGATCGCCGCCATGGCCGTCGCCACGATTCCCAGCGCCGCGGCCGGCACGCGCAGGCGGCGCACGTCGTCGCGGCCGCGACAGAGCGCCAGTACGCCGATGGACACGCCGACAGGGATCGTGACCGCCAGGGCCGTCGGCGTCAGGTACGCGAGCAACAACGCCAGGTTGCTGGCCGTCAACACCATCGCGTACGCACCGGTCAGCGCGGCGAACAGCGGCAGCGTCCAGACGGCGATGGTGAGAAGGATCGTCGCCGCGAGCGCAACACCGGCGAGGCGAGTGGCGGGTCGCGCGTTGGCGACGACGAGCACGCGCGCGAGCGCGACCAGCGAGCGCAGCGTCGCGAGGCGCGTGCGCCGACGATCGCTCCGGGCGCACGCATCGGCCACCTCGAACTGCCAGTCGGCGATCGCGGCATCGACCGCCCGGCGCATCGTCTCCTCCGAGCAGAAGCGCGAAACGATCCGGCGGACGCGTTCGCCCGGCCGCCTCATCGCAGCGCCGGCCGGCGCGGACCGATCCGCGGAGCGAATGCGACCGTCTCGAGGAGTAGACTGGGCAGCCCGACGCCCAGAACCGGCGACACAACCGGTGCCGGCGCTTGCCAGTGCGGCGGCAGGATGACGAAGTGCGCCGCGTAGACGAGTAAACCCGCCGCGCCGACGAGCGTGCGCATCCACTCGCCGCACGGCGCCACCACACGCCACGCACACGCGCTCAGCGGGAGAGGTGCAGCCATCAGTGCAAGGCGCTGGTTGAACGCATGCCATGCGGCGCGCTGCCACAACTCGACGACCGTCAGCCCGTTGTTGCCGCGCGGCAGCGCGCGATGGGAGACCAGCGCTCGAAACGCCAGGTTGGGCGCGGGGGTCGCCGTGCAGGCAAGCGGCACCGATGCGGCGTCCGACACGAGCGTCGCCGCAACGATCGAGCGCCGCGGTTGCACCCGTGACGCGGCCGTGGGGGCGACGCGGCCCGAACGCGTCATCGCGCGAGCTCCGGCAGGAGCTTCGCGAGCTGCGCGTGCGCCGACGCAAGCCGGCGCCCGAGTCCGGTCGGTGCGTAGATGCGCCGCGGCAGGCCGCCGGCCGTGGCGGGCGCCTCCTCCTGGCGCGAGGTGACGAAGCCTTTGTCCTCCATGCGCGCCAGCGTCACGTAGACCGTGCCGCGCTTGAGCCGGCCGCGCGACGCGCCGACGAGCTCGAGTCCGTACATGCCGCCGTCGCGGCGGCTGATCAGCAGGTCGAGGATCAGCTGTTCTTTCGGCGACAGTCTCGGCAGGATCGGTCGAGCCACGGCGCTATCTTACAACCTGTAAGACTGCGGCCAAGCCTGGCAGCGGATGTGAATCGATCGACGGTATGCGACGAGCGACTGCGCCGATCGAGATCCTGCTCGGCTTCGCTGTCGGGATGATTGCGACGCTGTGCGTTCAGCTGCCGCTGATCTGGTTCCTCCACCTGCTGCACCTCACCGCCCGCACCGGCTTCTCCCTGCAGATGACGGCGCCGCTCGGCGTCGAGGCGATGTGGTCCCGCGTGTTCTGGGGCGGCGTCTTCGGCCTCGTGATGGCGGGATGGGGCGTCTCGTACCGGCTCGGCCGGCAGTGGTTCGTGTCGTCGGTCTGCGTGGTGATCGCCGTTCGATTGTTCGTCGACTGGGTGATCACGCCGATCTGGACGTCGGGCCACCTGTGGATCGGCTGGGGGCCCGACGCGTTCCTGATGCCGCTGGTGATCAATTCGGTATGGGCCCTGGCCACCGGGCTGCTGCTCGCGGGCGCGACGCTGGGTCTGGGGACCTGGGGGATGTGGAGCCCGACATAGCCGACGCGACGGCCGGGGCGTGCTCGAGTCGCGCCACGGCCAGCGTGCGCTCCGACGCGCTGATCGCGAAATGCGGCGCTTCGGGCGCGAAGAATTCGAACGCCGTGAAGTTCGCTTTCATCAGCCCGGACGAGGTGTGCGTCTTCATGGCGAGCAGATAGTGGCCGAGCTCGTGCGCGAGCGCACGACCCATCGCGCGGCCCAGATACGTCTCGCGCTGCAGGACCGGCATGCGCGAGGCGGCACCTGTTATCCCTCCCGACGAGTCCAGCAGCGCGATCGCGTTGGCGTATGACAGGTAGAGCCGCCGCTGCGGCTGGCCATCGTCGAACTCGATCCAGCCGAGCGGCGCGTTGCCGGTTTGCGCCGCGCCGCGGTCGGGACCGATGACGACGTCGATGGCGGCGGGCTCGGACGCGCTGCGCTGCCGCACGAGCGACACGCCCGCGGAGCGCCAGATGGCAGTGGCTTCGTCGATCGCACGGTCGACGAGTGTCGGCGAAACATCCGCCGTCGACGAGATCGAGATGACGAGCGCGGCAAACGCGGGCGCGAACAGCATCTTGTCTGCGTCAGACGGATGCCGCCGCGGAAAGTTTGATGTTCGAATTCGCGATGAACGGACAGGATCAGATCTCGAAATCGACCGCAACGATGTGTTCGGAGACGGTCACACCGTGTTGCGCGATCGGGACGTGACGCGGATCCTTCGCGTACGCGTCGAGCGCCGCACGATCGCGAAACGTCACCGCGAGGCCGGTGTCGTACGAACGCGGCGATCGCACGACGTCCGCGCCAACCTTCAGCTCCATCACCCCGTCTAACGTGTTCAGGGTGCGCAGCTGCGCGCGGTGGTCGTCGCGCGCCTTCGCGTCGACGGCCGGTTTGTACTTGAAGCAGACCAGGTGAAGAATCACAACTCTTCTCCTTCGATGTCGGTGTCGGCGACGTCGACGACCACGTTGTGGACGTCGACGCGGAACCACTGCCGGAACGTGGCGAGGTCTCGCGTGGCCGGCCACGTCGATTCGTCGTCGCTCCAGGCGGAGAGCTGGAACTCGAACAGCCAGCCGGCGTTCTCCTCCACCCACTCCTGCACGTCTTCCTCGAGCTCGAACTCGGGCAGCAACACGGCGGTGCCGAACGGCGTCGCCCGCGCCACGGTGATCGTTTCGCGATCGCCGGTCGCGTCGGTCTGGCGGATCCAGTCCAGGTACGGCTGCGCGCCGACCACGGAGATGGCGGTGCGATTGACGAGGCGCATCCGACGATTCTAGCGGAACGTTCGCGGCGCCGGCCTACACCAGCCGCGCCGGCACCGATCCGTCGCGAGCCGCGGCGGCGATGCTGCGCGCGATCGTGCGGGCGGCTTTCTCGGCGCGCGCGGTCGGCTCCGAGGTGAAGCAGATGCGGAGCTGATGGGTGCCGCCCTGGTCGACATAGAATGGCTCGCCGGTGACCAGTTCGACCGATTCGCGGCGCGCGCGATCGCGCACATCGGCGGCGCGGACGTGCCGGGGCAGCTGGCACCAGAGATACATCCCGCCGTCGGGGACGGCGAAGCGCAGCAGGGCCGGCGGCACGTGCTGCCGCAGCGCGTCGGTCATCGCGTCGCGGCGGCGGCGGTGCTCGCTCTTCAACGTGGCGACGTGGCGATCGAATACGCCGCGCGCGATCAGCTCGCACACGACGAGCTGCGACAGATTCTGGGTGTGCGGATCGACCTGCTGCTTGATCAACGCGAGCTGCTCCACGATGGGGCGCACCGCGCTGATCCAGCCGAGCCGCAGCCCGGGCGCGAGCATCTTCGAGAAGCTGTTCACGCGAATGACGACGCGATGCGATTCGTCGAGCTTGAACAGCGAGGGCGGCACCGGCGCGGCGAGCGACAGTTCGCGGTAGGTGTCGTCCTCCACGATCGGCACGCGGTAGCGCGCCGCCACCTCGAGGAGCTCGCGCCGCGCGCGCACCGGCAGCGTGAAGCCCGTCGGATTGTGGTGCGTCGGGTTCGTGTATATGAGCTTCGGCCGGTACCGCAGCAGCAGCTCTTCGAGCTCGTCGAGGTCGGCGCGCGTGATGTCCCAGCCGATCAACCGCGCGCCCGCCGTGCGAAACGTCTGAATCGCACCGACGTACCCGGGCCGATCGACGATGACGGCGTCGCCGGGATCCACGAGGCAGCGCGCGAGGAGGTCGAGCCCCTGCTGCGCGCCGGCGATGACGAGGATGTGCTCCGGGTCGCCGCCGAACCGCGCCGCGAGCTGCTCGCGGAACGCCGGCAGCCCTTCGGTGGCCCCGTGCCGCCAGGCGATGAGCGACGACGCGTGGCGGGCGAGCACGTCGTTCATCGCGTCCTGGAAGGCCTGCGTCGGGAAGCACTCGAGCGCGGGCACGCCGGCCGCGAGCGACACCAGCGCGGGATCGGCGGCCGCGCGGACGAGATCGCGGACCGTCGTATCGCTGGAGTTGAGGGCGGCGGCGGACATCTTCCCGCGCCACGCGAAGGGCGCGCTGCCGCCGTCGGGGCGCGCCGACACGAAGGTGCCGCGGCCGACGTAGCCGCGCAGCAGGCCGCGCGCTTCGAGCTCGCGGTACGCGCTGACGACGGTGGCGCGGCTGACGCGGAGCGCCCGCGCGAGATCGCGCTCGGGCGGCAGCCGCACGCCGGGCCGCACCTCGCCGCGCGCGATGCCGTTCTCGAGCAGCGTCACCAGGTGGCGGTAGATCGGGCGGCGCCGCGTCAGCGCCCGAGACAGTCCATTGACCCATTGGATGGTTGCGGCGTCGCCGTTTTTCGGCATGATGCGGTGCATGACAGCCACTGCGAATCGGTCCAATTCTACCAGCGAACGCGTGTACGTGAGCGGCGCGTTCCGCCCCGCCGGCGAGGCGTCGGTGAGCGTGTTCGATCACGGGTTGCTGTACGGCGACGGCGTGTTCGAGGGGATCCGCGCCTACAACGGCCGGGTGTTCCGTCTCGAGAGCCATGTGGAGCGGCTCTTCGACTCGGCAAAGGCGATCCGCCTCGCGATCCCGCACACGCCCGCGGAGGTGTGCGACATCGTCGTCGACACCTGTCGCGCGAACGACATCGTCGACGGCTACATCCGGGTGGTGGTCACGCGCGGGCCGGGCGATCTCGGCATCGACCCGCGCAAGTCGCCGCGACCCGAACTGATCGTCATCGCGAAAAACGCGCTGTCGATCTACCAGCAGCCGGCGAACGGCATCCGCGTCGTCACCTCGACGTTCCGTCGCAACTCGATCGAGGCGCTGAGCCCGGCGATCAAGTCGCTCAACTACCTGAACAACATCCTCGCGCGCATCGAAGCGAACGATCGGGACGCGGACGAGGCGCTGATGCTCGACGCGAACGGATACGTGGCCGAGGCGACGGTCGACAATTTCTTCGTCGTGACGCCGCGGTCGCTGATGACGCCGCCGACGGCGACGAACCTGAAGGGGATCACGCGAGACACGCTGCTCGGCGTCGCGGCCAGCCTGGGGATCAGGACCGAGGAGGCGCCGTTCACGCTGTTCGACGTGTGGACGGCGAAGGAGGCGTTCATCTGCGGGACGGCGGCGGAGGTGGTGCCGGTCGCGTCGGTGGATGGGCGGCAGATCGGGTCGGGCGGCGTCGGGCCGGTGACCGCGCGG
>Ga0070741_10004666_pt1 | contig 31709 bp, 32 predicted proteins | sample Coa_R1_4_FD_66440 | JGI IMG/M metagenome (GOLD analysis project Ga0070741, IMG submission 66440) | Surface soil microbial communities from Centralia Pennsylvania, which are recovering from an underground coalmine fire - Coalmine... | ecosystem: Environmental > Terrestrial > Soil > Unclassified ... | reverse complement strand
AGCGCGGCGAGCGCCAGCAGGCCGGCCGACGGCAGGCTGATCGTGTGCGCGTGGCTCGCCGCCGCGTACAGCGCGATGCCCAGCGGCACGCCCGCGATCACCCCGGGCAGCGCCGCGATGCCCTGGGCGGCGGCCTGCGCCTGGAGAAGCTGACGTGGTGTCGCGCCGAGAGCCTGGATGAGCGCCGCGGAGTGGCGGGCGTCCACCGCGGTCACCCAGCCCGTGAACACGGCGTTCACCACGGCGAGCACGATCAGCACCACGGTCGTCACGAGCAGCGCCTCGCTGTCCCGCTGGATGATCGGGTTGGCGATGCCCTGCTGGCTCACGTAGCCAAGGCTCGCGGTGGAATGGAAGACGAGCACGGTGGTGGCCGCGGTTGTCGTCACCGCGGCGCTCGCCATGGTGAGCAGCGACCGGCGCGGCCGTCGCGCGGCCAGCCGCAGCCCGATCAGCAGCGGGACCGGCAGGCGGGTGGACAGCGCGATGAGGCGCCCGTGCCGCCATGCCCGACCCGATGACGCCGCGGCGAGCGCGCTCACCGTGCTGGTACGGGCGGCGCGGATGGCGGGCACCAGCGTGGCGAGCAGGGCAACGCCGAGCGCGACCGCCAGCACCAGCCCGGCAACACCGAGGGTGAGGGACGGCGCGCTGGGCGCGCCGATCAGCCCTGCGCCCGGGCTGGACAGCACGGGCGCGGTCAGCCAGCCGGCCAGCAGCCCGGCACCGGCCGCGGCCAAGGCGATGGCCAGATGCTCGGCGAGCAGCACGCCGGCGACCAGATCCGGGGTGCCGCCCGCGGCCTTCAGCAGGCCGACGCGCCGGGTCTGCTCGATCATCCGGCCGCCCGCCAGCAGCGCGACGCTCGCCAGCGCGAGCAGCACGATCAGGAACGTGCCGACCTGGAGCACGGTCTGCTCGTCGGCGACCAGCAGCGCGTCCGCGGTGCTGATAGCCTGCCCGCTGGTCAGGTTGGCCTGGAACTCGCGACCGCCGCCGTTGACGATCGACGCCGCCGTGGCGGGGTTCTTCAGCGTCACGTTGACCACATAGTTCAGTCCGAAGTACGACGAGATGCTCCGCACATCGCTCTCGGTGGCCCAGACGACGCCCGGCCGGCCGTTGAGGTCCGGCGCGTTCGCCGCCGGGACGCTCTGCTCGGGACCGCCGATCACGCATCCCGTCTCGCACAGCTCCGGATACGGCGGCCATGCGGCGCTGACCGCGAGGCCGGCAATCGTGAAACGTTTGTAGTTCAGCGTGATCCGGTCACCCACGCCGACCCCGAGCGAGGTCGCGAACGCGCGCTCGAGCACCACACCGCCAGGCCGTACCCAGGTCCCCGCGGTCACCGCGGGCTGATCCACGGCGGCGTTCGCCGTCTCGGTACGGCCCTGCACCATCGCGATGCCGGTATAGCGGCCGGTGCTCAGCGCGGCCGCGGTCGCCGGGAACGGGCCGCTGGACGCGGTCACCCCGGCGATGTGCGTCACGCCCGCCGCCTGGGACACACCAGGTCCCTCGGCCACCAGATCCGGGCCGCGGGTCGCGGCCCTGGTGGCCTGGTACGGGTTGCCGGTGACGCCGTGCAGGATCAGGCCCAGCGTCAGCACCGCGGTGGCGGCGCCGATCGCGAGCAGTGCCAGCGCGGATTCCGCGGGACGGTGCCGGATGTCGCGGACCGCGAGCCGGCCGATGAGCAGCAGACGTCCCATGACCGGTCAACCCTCCAGCCCGGCGAGCGCGCCGAGGGTTGCCGCGGGTACCGCCGGTCAGCCGGGTCTCATCCACGAACGCCCCGTCCCGCATGGAGATCAGCCGGTCCGCGGTTGCCGCGATACGCGAGTCGTGCGTGACGATCACCAGCGTCTGACCGGTCGCGCGGAGGCTGTCGAACAGCCGCAGCACGTCGAGCGTCGCGGCGCTGTCCAGGTTGCCGGTGGGCTCGTCGGCCAGCACCACCAGCGGCTCGTTGCTCAGCGCCCGGGCGACCGCGACCCGCTGACGCTGGCCGCCGGACAGCGCGGCGGGCAGGAACGAGGCCCGGTCGGCGAGGCCGACGCGCTCAAGCAGCTCGCTGGCGCGGCGGCGCGCGGTCCGCGGCGACTTGCCGGCCAGCAACGCGGGCAGCTCGACGTTCTCCCTGGCGGTCAGCTCGTCGATGAGGTGGAAGGCCTGGAACACGAAGCCGATCGCGGTGCGCCGCAGCTTGGCCAGCGCGCGCTCCCCAAGCCGGTCCAGCGTGCTGCCCGCCACATCGATGGAGCCGCCGGACGCGCGCTCCAGCCCGCCGAGCAAATGCAGCAGCGTCGACTTCCCGCAGCCGCTCGGGCCCATGATGGCGAGCGTCTCGGCGGCGGCCACCTCCAGGCTTACTTCGTCGACGGCGCGGACCAGCGCGTCGCCCTTGCCGAACTCCTTGCGCAGGTCTGTGGTGCGCAGCACGCATTCGCTCATCGGGGGTCCTTCTCGGTGCGTCTGTTGGTGAGCCAGTGCCGCTCGCAGGCTTCCAGCCAGCGCAGGTCGGCCTGGAGCCGGAGCGCGACGCCTTCGAGCAGCAGGCCGGCGGCGGTGCCGTCCGGTTCGTCCATGGCGGCGCGCTGGGTGTCCCGCAGCAGCCGGAGCAGCTCGCGGCGCTGCGCGTCCACGATCGTCAGCGGGTCGGCCAGGTGTCCCGCGGCGGCGGCCGCGAGCTTGAGATGGAATTCGGCGGGCGCCGGTCCCGGCCAGGTGACCTCGGCCAGCCAGTCGGCCACCCGCCGCTGGCCGGCCGGGGTCAGTGCGTACACCTTGCGGTCGGGCCGGTCCGGCAGACCGGGCTCCCGCTCGCAGGAGACGAAGCCGCCCTTTTCCAGGCGGCCGAGCGTCACGTAGATCTGGCCGGCGTTCATCGCCTCGCCGACCGGGCCGAGCGCGTCTCGCAGCCTCGCCCGCAGCTCGTAGCCGTGTGACGGCTCCTTCGCCAGCATCGCCAGCACGACGTCTTGCACCGGGCGCCTCCGACGGTTCGATCACGCCGCATAGATAACGGTTATATGGCAATAGATACCCGTTATCCGTGACCGGTGTCAAGGCCCTGTTGGCGCCTGGGGCGATCAACGCGATGGTGCTGCTAGGGCTGCTTTTCTGGGTGCTCGGTGAGCGCAAGCGTAAAACCGGTCTGACCGGCATCGTTGTCTCGGTGGAAACTGACATAGGTACCGAACGACCCTGACTGCTTCTGACTGACTCACTGGTAACTTCGGGTGGCCGAAGCTCTAGCGGCCGGTCATTCGCATGCGTATGGTTTCCCTCAGAATTGCCGGTGACGGGAGGACTCTGGTATGCGAGGTCGCGTGTTGTCCACGTTCGGGGCCGCCGCGCTCGGCTGCGGCATGCTGTCCGCCTGGGCGCTGCCCGCGAGCGCCGGGGTGTGGGGCACGCCGCGGGTCCTGCTCGTCGGCAGCTACCACGGTATGGCCGGCCGGTACCGGACCATCCAGGCCGCGGTGAACGCCGCGCACAAGGGCGATTTCATCCTGGTCGGTCCCGGCGACTATCACGAGACCGCGGACGAGACCGGCCCGTATGGCAATCCGTCCGACGGTGAGATGGGCGGCGTCTTCATCAGCAAGTCCGGCCTCACGCTGCGTGGCATGAACCGCGACACGGTGATCGTGGACGGCACGAAGGCCGGCGCCGCCCCGTGCAGCTCGCAGGCGGCGGACCAGAACTTCGGCCGGGCCGGCACGAAGGGCGCGGCGGTCGGCCGCAACGGCATCCTGGTCTGGAAGGCGAACGACGTCAGCATCGAGAACCTCACCGTCTGCAACTTCCTCGCCGGTACCGGCGCGTCCGGCAACGAGGTCTGGTGGAACGGCGGCGACGGCTCCGGCAAGATCGGCATGACCGGCTACTGGGGCAGCTACCTGACCGCCACATCCAGCTACTTCGGCGGCGAGACGACCGCGGCGCAGTACGGCATCTTCGCCAGCAACGCGGCCGGGCCGGCCACGCTGAACGTGCTGTACGGCAGCAACATGAACGACTCCGGCACCTATGTCGGCGCCTGCCTGCGCCGCTGCGACGTGGTCATGAACCACATGTGGATGGAGAACAACGCGCTCGGCTACTCGGGCACGAACTCCGGCGGCACCGTCGTCATCGAGAACTCGCAATTCGACGAGAACCAGGACGGGCTCGACACGAACACGCAGATCGTCGGCGATCCGCCTGCCCCGCAGGACGGCCGCTGCCAGAACGGCGGGATCAGCCACATCACGCACACGACCTCGTGCTGGGTACTGATCCACAACTACATTCACGACAACAACAACGCGACCGCGCCCGCGGCGGGCAGCGCGGCGGCTGGCCCGGTGGGCACCGGCATGACGGTCTCCGGCGGCCGCTACGACACGATCATGGACAACTACGTCGCGGACAACGGCGCGTGGGGCGTGCTGTTCGTGCCGTATGCCCAGTCCGGCAAGCCCAGCCTGCACCAGACCTGCGCCGGCATCGGCGGTCACGAACTGGCCGGCTTCGGCTGCGTCATGGACCCCGAAGGCGACGCGCTGCTCCACAACACGTTCAAGCACAACGGCTACTTCCGCAACCCGAGCAACTCCGACTTCGGGCAGATCACGCTGTTCGGCGGCGAGCCGCAGAACTGCTTCGCGGGCAACCGCGCGCCCGACGGGAGCGCGCCGGCCAACCTCGCGAAGACGCAGCGCCGCTGCGGCGGCACGACCGCCGCCGGCAACCCCGGCGGGGACCTGTTCCCGCAGGTGCTGTGCGACGCGGGCCTGGCGCCGTGTCCGGCAGGCGCCAAGTACCCCACGCCGAACGGCACGGTCGTGCTCAAGCCGCTCCCCCGCAACCTGCCGACCATGCCAAACCCGTGCGCGGGCGTGCCCGCCAACCCGTGGTGCCCCGGCCCGCACCACTGGTTCCGGTCCGGGACGGCCACCGCCACCGCCACGCTGGCCGGTTTCGCCGCGTCCGCGCCCGCCCGCCTGGTCAGCCCGGTTTGACCAGGGGGAAGGTGATCGTTTCGCGGATCGGGCGGCCGGTCAACATGATCAGCATGCGGTCGAAACCCATGCCCATGCCTCCGGTAGGCGGCATGCCGTACTCCAGTGCCTCGACGAAGTCCTCGTCGAGTGCGCCCTGGGCCGCGAGCCTGGCGCGCTGCTCGACGGGGTCGGTGAGCTCGGAGTAGGCGGTCGCTATCTCGCTACCGAACGCGACGAGATCCCACTTTTCCGCCAGCCGCGGGTCCCGGCGGTGCCTGCGGGCCAGCGGCGAGACCTCGACCGGGAAGTCGCGGTAGAAGGTGGGCGCCACCGTCCTGGCCTCGACGAGACGCTCGTACAGCTCGAGCAGTTCCTCCCCGGAGGTCTGCGGCGGCACTGCCTCGCCGAGCGCCGCGGACACCGCCTCGTGCAGAGTGCCGCTGCGCCACTCGCCGCCGATGTCGACCTCGGAACCGTCCGGCCGCAGGGCGATGGGGCGGCCGTGCAAAGCGGTCGCCGCGGCCTGGAGCAGTTCGCGGGTGAGCGCGGCCATCGTGTCGTAGTCCGCGTACGCCTGGTACAGCTCGAGCATGGTGAACTCGGGACTGTGCGTCGTATCGACGCCCTCGTTGCGGAACACCCGGCCGATCTCATAGACCCGCTCGATGCCCCCGACCACGAGTCGCTTCAGGTGCAACTCCAGCGCGATCCGCAAGAAGAGGTCCATGCCGTAGGCATTGCTCCGGGTGCGGAACGGCCGTGCTGCCGCGCCGCCGTGCAGTGTCTGCAGCACCGGGGTCTCCACCTCAACGAACCCGCGGGCGTGCAGTTGCTCGCGCACCGACCGCAGCACCGCCGCGCGATCGGCGACGGCCTGCCGCGCGTCGTGCCGGGTCAGCAGGTCCAGGTAGCGCCGCCTGATGCGTGTTTCAGGGTCGGTGAGGCCCTTGTGCTTGTCAGGCGGCGGGCGCAGCGCCTTGGCCGTGACCGCGAACGAGCTGGCGAGCACGGACAGCTCACCGCGGCGCGAGGAGATCACCTCGCCGGTGGCGCCGACGTGGTCGCCGAGGTCGACCGTCTGCTTCCACTCGGCGAGCGCTTCCTGGCCGACGCTGGCCACGGACAGCATGACCTGGATCTCGCCGCTGTCGTCGCGGATCGTCGCGAAGCACAACCGCCCGCCGTCGCGCCGCAGCATGACACGGCCGGCCACGCCTACCGTCATGCCCGTGGCCTGGTCCGGGCAGAGGTCCGCGAACCGCGCGCGGACGTCGCCGATCAGGTGGGTGCGCGGGTAGCCAACCGGATATGGCTCGCGTAGCCGCTGAGCCTTGGCGGCGCGGACTGGGTCGGCCATTGCGTGAGGCTACGTCAGCTCCGGTCATGAGAGCATCAGGTTTTCTCCCGGCCCGGGTCTATCATCACTAGAACAGGTTTCAGTTCGGGGAGGACCGAGCCACGTGGACGCGCCTGCGGCACCGCCGACGGTCACCGAGCTGCTGCTCGCCCGGGCCGCGGCCGACGGCCCGGGGCTGCTGTTCGAGGACCGCCGGTGGAGCTGGCGGGAGCATGTCGCCGAATGCGCGCGGTACGCGACCGCGCTGCGGGCACGGCGCGCGGCCGGGCGGCCGTTCCACGTCGGCGTGCTGGCCGAGAACGTGCCCGAGTTCTCGTTCCTGCTCGGCGGGTGCGCGTTCGCCGGGGCGGTGCTTGTCGCGCTCAACCCGGTGCGCCGCGGCCCGGCGCTGGCCGCCGACGTGGCACGCACCGACTGTCAGTACGTGCTCGCCGAACCGCGCTACGCCGAGCTGCTGCCGTCGATGGATGTTCCGGTGCTGCCGTTCGGCGCGCTCGACCTGCCGGACGCCGCGTCGGCCACTGCGCCTACCCCTGTGCCCGCCGCCGGAAGCGACCTGCTCATGCTGATCTTCACGTCCGGCACCAGCGGCGAGCCGAAGGCGGTCCGCTGCACCCACGCGAAGATCGCGATCCCCGGCCTGATGCTGGCCGACCGGTTCGGGCTCATCCCGGCGGACATCGTGTACGTGTCCATGCCGATGTTCCACTCCAACGCGATCATGGCGGGCTGGGCGGTCGGGCTGGCCGCCGGGGCCGCGATCGCGCTGCGCCGGCGGTTCTCCGCGTCCGGGTTCCTGCCCGACGTGCGCGCCTTCGGCGCCACCTACGCGAACTACGTGGGCAAGCCGCTCAGCTACGTGCTGGCCACGCCGGCCCGGCCGGACGACGCGGACAACCCGCTGCGCATCGCCTACGGCAACGAGGGCGCGCCGGGTGACCTGGCCAGGTTCGCGGAGCGGTTCGGCTGCGCGGTCGTGGACGGGTTCGGCTCCTCCGAGGGCGGCGTGTCGGTGGCCCGGACCCTCGACACCCCGCCGGGCGCGCTCGGCAGGCTCGCCGACGGCGTCGCGCTGCTCAACCCGGAGACCGGCGAGCCGTGCCCGCCGGCCAGGTTCGGCGCTGGCGGCGACTTGCTCAACGCGGCCGAGGCCGTCGGCGAGTTCGTCAACACGTCCGGGGCCGGCCTGTTCGCCGGGTACTACAACGACCCAGAGGCGGATGCCAGCCGGCTGCGCGACGGCAGGTACTGGAGCGGCGACCTCGGCTATGCGGACGCGAGCGGTTTCTGCTACTTCGCGGGACGGGCCGGGGACTGGCTGCGGGTGGACGGGGAGAACCTCGGCACCGCCCCCATCGAGCGGGCGCTGCGCCGCCACCCGGCCGTCGCCGACGCGGCGGTGTACGGCGTGCCAGACCCGGTGACGGGCGACCAGATCATGGCCTGCCTCACGCTGCGCGACGGCGCCACGCTGACGCCGGAAGGGCTCGGCGCGTTCCTCGCGGCGCAGCGGGACCTCGGTCCGCGCCAGCACCCGCGGTTCGTCAGGATCGCCGGTGAGCTGGCGCGGACTCCCACGTTCAAAGTGCTCACCCGCGTCCTCGCCGCCGACCGGTGGCGGACCGCCGACCCGGTGTGGTGGCGTCCGCCAGGAGACGGCGACTATGTGGTGCTCGACGCCGAGGCAGCCGCGGTACTCGACGATCCCGGGTCGTAGCGCCCGTTAGGCGCGTATTGTCACGCTGAGCCGGCCATGTCATGATTGGCCCTGTCATGACAGAGCCAATCCGGACCTCGATGGCCAGTTCCCGGATCCGCGCGGTCGCGCTCGCGGACCTGCTCGGCCACTGGCCGACGGCGGACGGGCCGCTGTACCGGCTGCTCGCCAACCGGATCGCCCGCCTCGCCGATACCGGCGAGCTGCCGCCTGGCCTGCGCCTGCCTGCCGAGCGCGAGCTGGCGGCCGCGCTATCGGTCAGCCGCAACACGGTCGCTGGCGCCTACCAGCTGCTCCGTGACGAGGGTATGGCGGACAGCCGCCAGGGCGCCGGCACCCGGATCGTGCCGCATCGCACGACCCCGGCAGCGGTGCACCGCGCCAACGGGTTCTTCACGATGGGGCTCGAGTCATCCGACGTCGTGGCGGACCTCAGCCTGGCCACGGTGGACTGCGCGCCGCAGGTGGCGGCCGCGATCAGCGACCCGAGGTCGGTGCTCAGCCAGGCGGCGATGCGTGCGGTCACGCAGTCCACCGGCTACTTCCCCTACGGCCTGCGCGCGCTGCGTGAGGCGCTGGCGGCCCACCTCACCGACCGCCTAGGCATACCGGCCCACGCCGCGCAGATACTGGTGACGACCGGCGGCCAGCAGGCCATCGACCTGCTGGTCCGCAGCGAGGTGCTGCCCGGCCAGGCCGCCGTGGTGGAGGATCCCACGTTTCCCGGCGTGATCGACGCACTGCACCGCGCCGGTGCCAGCGTGATCGGGATCCCGGCAGACGACGGACTCGACATCGACCGGCTCGAGCACGCGCTGCGCACGCACCGGCCGGCCCTGGTGTACCTGATCGCGACGCACCACAATCCGACCGGCCTGGTGCTGCCGGCCAGCCGCCGCCAGCGAGTTGTCCAGCTCGCGGCCGACCATCCAGACACGCTGTTCGTGGACGACGTCGCGCTGGCCGAGCTGCGGCTGCGCGACGCGCCGCTGCCCCCGCCGCTGGCCGCGGTCCCGCAGCGGCCGCTGCCGAACCTGGTCACGATCGGGTCGGTCTCCAAGCTGTACTGGGGCGGCCTGCGCACCGGGTGGGTTTGCGCGAGTCAGGGCCTGATCGGCAGGCTCGCCGCGGTCAAGGCGGCGGCCGATCTCGGCAGCCAGGCGTTCGGCCAGGCGGTGCTGGCCGGGCTGCTCACCAGCGAGCATGACGACGTCGTCAAATGGCGCCTCGACTGGCTGCGCGCGCGCTACGAGGCACTCACCGCCGCGCTCGGCGCCCACCTGCCCGAGTGGGGCTGGCCCGTCCCCGACGGCGGGCTCACCGTGTGGGTGCGGCTGCCTGAGGGCATAGACGGCGGCGTGCTCTCCCAGGCGGCGCTGCGCCACGGCGTGGCCGTCGTGCCTGGCCGGCTGCTCAGCGCGACCGGCAGTCCGGACGCGAGCCGGCGCATCCGGCTGGCGTTCACCCAGCCGCCGCCGACCCTGGCCGGCGCCGCCGCGACGCTGGCCCGGGTCCAGGCGACGCTGCGGCGGTTACGTCGCCGGCAGCCATGCCGCGGCGATCAGGCCGCCGGTGACCAGCTTGGCGCTACCGCCGTCGCGGGTGGCGAACAAGGTGTTGCCGGACAGGTACAGCAGCTTGCCCGGGGCGGCGTCCAGGCTGGAATGGACCCGGTCGAGGAAGCCGGAAGCCACCGAGTGGACCAGCGTGCCCGAGGTGGTGATCTCCTGGAGCAGGATCGAGCTGGGGGTGACGGGGAACCCGGTACAGCAGACGCGGACCGCGAAGATGTCGCCGTCGGGCTGGAACACGGCTTCCGGATAGTAGGCGGGTCGCTTGCCCGGCGACCCGGTCACCGGGATGCCGCCAGCGAACAAGCTGGCGCCGGAGAAGTACCGGTCCGTCGCAGTGTTCAGCACGTGCAGATCCCAGCCCTCGTTGTCCTGCGATGAGGCGATCGACACCAGTAGCATGCCGCCGGACGGCGACCACGACAGGTGTGAGATCGGCACCGGCAGTGCGGTGAGGCCCGGGTCCGCCGGATAGGCCTTCTCGCTGCCGGTGGACAGGTTGCGGACGACGACCGAGTAGGCGTTCCCCGGATGCAGGCTCGCCACCCCGCCGGAGCAGCCGAGCGTCTCGGACGGATAGTAGGTGTACGGCTCGCGAACGAACGCAAGCTCGTTGCCGTCCGGGCTGACCGCCGGCAGCGCGCCGGTGGTCACCGCGGTAGGCGTGCCGCCGGTCACCGGGATCGAGTAGATATGGTCGGTGCAGCCGGACTTGACGGTGTAGTACACGGTCTTCGCGTCCGGGCTGACCGCAACCTCGTCGCCGATCGCGTCCGCCTTGCGTACCAGTACCTTGGTGGCCAGACCGGTCTTCGTGCTCAGCAGCTCAACCGATCCAGCGGTGCTCACCGCGACGACGTCCGGGGTTGCCCCGGCCGCGGGTGCGGGCGACGCCGCGGCACTCGAATAGGGGGCGAACGTCCTGGACGGCGAGGATGTGGACCCCGCGGCCGCCGGCGGACCGCTCTTGCCGGGCTGGCCGAGGCTGGCGTAGGCCACGCCCCCGCCGCCGGCGCCGACCGCGAACGCAAGCACACCGGACACCACCATCGTGCGGTGCCGCCGCCGGTCACCGCGCCGCCGGACGGCCTCGGGAGACGGCGGGTGCACCGATGCCGCCAGCTGCGAGGCACCGGACCGCAGCCAGGAGTTGAACTCGTCGTCACGCATCGACCTGAACTCCCTCATCGAGCAGCGGCGCCAGCGCCTGACGGCCCCGCGACAGCCGGGCCTTGACCGTGCCGGCCGCGGCCCCGGTCTCCCGCGCGATCTCCTCCACCGACATCCCCACCAGGTGGTGCAGCACGATCGCCTGACGCTGGGCAGCGGAGACCTTGCGCAACGCGGTCACGATCGCCACGTAGTCGGGACTGAGGCCGCGACTGTCATCGGGCACGCCGTGCCTGCGGTGCGCGGCCCGCATGTTGGCGGACTTACGCCACGCGCTGACGCTGACCCGGTACGCTACGGTACGCACCCAGGCCTCCGGGTCCCCGTAGCCGGATACCTTGTCCCAGCGCTGCCAGGCACGCGCGTACGCCTCCTGCACACAGTCCTCCGCCTCGGCCTTGCTACCCGTCATGGCGTGCAGCTGGCCGACGAGCCGGCGAACGCTTCCGGTGTAGAAGGCGTCGAAGCTCCCCGGATCCCGCATCCGTTGTCCCTCTCCGTGTTACCCCTCGACTTAACACGCGCGAGGAACCTATCCGGTTGCGGCGAAATTTGCGCTAGATCACAGAAATGCCCGGCATACTTCGGCACCCGTGGCAGTTGTCGCAGGTAGACAGGCAAAGACAGACATCGCGACGTGACGAGGGTAGGGGTACAGCATGAGCACGCAGGGACGGATCGTTGTCGGGGTCGACGGCTCCGAGGGCTCCAAGCACGCGCTGCGCTGGGCGGCGAAGCAGGCCGGCTACACCGGCGCCACCCTCGAGGTCGTGGCCGCCTGGGATTACCCCGCCACCTACGGCTGGGTACCGGTTCCGCCGGAGGACTACGCGCTCGCCGACTTCGCGGAGAAGTCGCTGAACGACGCCATCAACGAGGTGTTCGGCGCTGACGTTCCGGCGAACCTCCAGCGGCGCGTGGTAGAAGGCCACCCGGCCCAGGTCCTGGTGGACGCGTCAAGGGACGCGGAGCTGCTCGTCGTGGGCAGCCGGGGTTACGGCGGCTTCGCTGATGCCCTGCTCGGCTCCGTCAGCACCTACTGCGTGCACCACGCGCACGGCGCGGTCACCGTCATCCGGCCGAGCTGACATCCGGCCGAGCTGACATTGATTAGCCCTGCTACATGACCGGTTAGTAACCGGTTCTTGTTCCGTTTCCCGGCGTGCCGTCACGATTAGTGACATGAGAATCGGAACATTGGGTGCGGGCATGATGACCGAGGCGCTGGCCGGGCAGTGGGTCCGCGCCGGACATGACGTACTGGTGGGCGGGCGGTCACCGGACAAGGCCACCGACCTGGCGAAGCGGATCGGCGCGCGGGCCGGCACGCTGGGCGAGGCGGCGCGGTTCGGTGACGCCCTCCTGCTGGCGGTCAAGCGCCAGGGGCTGGCCGGCACGCTGACCATCGCGGGCGGGCCGGTCGGTGCCCTGGCGGGCAAGACGATCATCGACTGCGGCAACGCGGTGGATACCAGCGATTTCTCCCTGATCACCTGGGAGGGCAAGTCGCTGGCCGAGCAGGCGGCGTACCTCGCGCCAGGCGCTCATGTGGTGAAGGCGTTCAACCTGTGCCACGCCAAGGTCTGGGAGATGACCCCGCCGGAGTTCGGCGGGCGTCCGCTGGCGGTACCGTTCGCGGGCGACGAACCGGGCAAGCGCACGGCGAGCGAGCTGATCGCGGATCTGGGCTGCGAACCGCTGGATGCCGGCGACCTCACCCAGGCACGTCACCTGGAGGCGATGGCGATCGTCGTGGTTCGGCTGCTGTTCGGCGGATACGATCCGGTCTCGGCCTTCGCCTGGGTCGGCGCGGGCCGGACCGGCGCGCCGTTGCGTCCCTAGCTAGTCCTTAGCTAGGTCTTAGCTAGACCAGCGCGGTCCCGACCAGCCCGTTGAGCGTCACCAGGCCGGCGAGCTCGTCGGGACCCATGCCGTCCGTCCCGGCGGGGCGGGCCGGGAGCACCATGTACCGGGCCTCGGACGTGGAGTCCCACACCGAGATCGACACGTCATCATCGAGCGTGACACCGAACTCGGCGAGCACCGCGCGCGGCTCCCGGACGGTACGGGACCGGTACGCGAAGCTCTTGTACCAGCCGGGAGAGGGCCCGAGCAGCGAGACCGGGTAGCAGGAGCACAGCGTGCACACGATCACGTTGTGCTCGGCGGCGGAGTTCGGCACCACCCGCAGCTGGTACGCCATCCAGTCGAAGCCCAGCTCCGCGCCCGCGGCGTTGCCGTCGGACAGCAGCAGCGCGCGGTACTCCGGGTCGGTCCACGCCCGTGCGACCATCCGCGCCCCGTTCACCGGCCTGCCCTGGTACATGGTGGCGATGAACTCGTCGATCTCCGCGTCGCTGGTCAGGCCCGCCTCGATCAGCCGCTGCTCCAGCCGCCTTGCCCGCTCCGCGACCGCGCCGGAGGCGTGGTCGTCATGGTCGCTCAAGGTAGCTCTCCCATAGGTCAATGGTCACCCAGTGATCGCCGCTCCCCCACAGCTCGGCCGCCGGGAACCGCACCGCGTAGCAGGTCTCCGGCCGCCGTACCCCGCGGACGTTGTCGTCCGGCAGCGGCCATTCGGCGAGCACCGCGATGACCTCGCCCACGTGGCCGCGGGCGTACCGCGGCACCCTGGTGTGGTGGTCCGGGTCGCCCAGCCGGGCCCGTACCTTCGCGCCGACCGGGTAACTCACGGGAGCAGCCCCTGCTCCGCGAGGAGCAGTTCCACCGCGCCGAGCCAGCGCTCGTAATAGGAGGCCGCCAGGTACTCGGCCGGCGGCAGCCGTTCGATGGCGTCGCGCAGCTGGTCGCCGTTGAACAGTCCGCGCTGCTGGAGCACCTTGCACAACGCGTAGACCCGCGCCTCCCAGTCGGCGTGGAACGGCGGCGTCCCGTCGTCGGTGACCGGCACCGGCCCGAACCCCGTCTGACCGCCCATGTCATGCACCCGGCTCATACGCCCAGTCTCGCACAGCGCCCCGCCGCCACCCCGCCTCGCGCCGGAGGGGGTTTCGGGGGCCACACACCCCCCTGCTATCGCCGGCGCCAGGGGGCTCCGGGGGCCACGTACCCCTCTGTAGGGGGTTTCGGGGGCCACGCTCCCCCTGCGGGCCTGCGGGCCCGCGGGGGTGCGGGCCCGCGGGGGTGGGCGGCTAGATGCGGCTGGCGTTGCGGCGGGCGAACGAGCGCACGCAGACCAGGCAGACGATGGCGAGCGGCACCAGGCCGCCGAACGCCGCGTGGTGGCCGTGGCCGTAGCCGCTGGCGAGCGCCGCGATGGCGATGAACAGCCCGATGGGGAGGGCGACCAGCAGCCGGCCGAGTCTGGCACTGCTACGCCGCGCCGGCGGCGCGGACCGCGTCGGCTGCTCGGCGTCCTTGGCGGGAGTGCCGCCGGGGGGCAGATCGGTGAACAGGCCGCGCAGGTCGCGGGCCGTCTTGGCGCTGAGCGCGCGGCCGGAGCGCTCGTCGAACTCGTCCAGGGTGAGCCGGCCGGCCTGGAAGTGCTCGCTGAGCTCGGAAACCGCCCGGTCCCGGTCGGCGTCCGACACCCGCAGGTCCGCCGCCGGGTAGCTGGCAGGTCGTGTGTCCATGCCTTTCACGGTAGGCCGTGTCCGGGCGCGCCGCGTCAGCCTGAAGGTGGACACCGGGTGGACTGGTAGGTTACTCCGTTGTGGAGAGCGTAGTTCTGCTGGACGAGAGCGGTCTGGCCGCGGGCGTGGCGGACAAGGCCGAGGTGCACCACGGCCACACGCCGCTGCATCTGGCGTTCTCCTGCTATGTGTTCAACCCGGCCGGAGAGTTCCTGCTGACCAGGCGTGCCGACGCCAAGCGGGTGTTTCCCGGGGTGTGGACGAACAGCTGCTGCGGGCATCCGGCGCCGGGCGAGGCCATCCCGGACGCGGTGCGGCGGCGGCTGGCGCAGGAGCTGGGGATAACGGTGCCGTCGGTGACCCTGATTCTCCCCAGGTTCCGGTACCGGGCCGAGTTGGACGGGATTGTGGAAAACGAGATGTGCCCGGTATACCTGGCCGCCTGGGATGGCCCGCTGAGCGTCGATCCGGCCGAGGTCGCGGACGTCAAATGGGTGGACTGGGCCGAGTTCGGCCAGCGGGTCCGGGCTGGTCAGCAACCGATTTCGCCGTGGTGCGCGCTTCAGCTCACGGAGCTGGACCGGCTCGGCGGCCGGCCGCTCGACTGGCCCGCCGCCGAGCCCGCGGAGCTGCCGCCTGCCGCGCGGATGTTATTCACACTCTCCCGCAGGCTTTCCACAGGCTTGTCCACATGTCCACATACCGGGGTGGACAAGCGTTGCGGATAAGCCGGCCGGCTGGCGGGGTGCCAGCCCCCGGGCGAGGAGCTCCAGTACGTCGTCGAGAACGTCCGCGGGCACCTGGCCGCCCGCGGTCCAGTCCGCCCAGCGCATGCCGACGAAGTTGCCGATGCCGGTGTACGCGTAGGCGATGACCTCCGGGTCATACCGGGGATCGACGTCACCGGCCAGCTGGGCGGCGCGCACGCCGCGGGCGTACCCGCGGGCGAGGTGCTCGTAGTACTCACGGAACAGGCCCGGGGCGATGAACTCGGACTCGCGCACGATCCGGTCGATCCACGGCCGCTTGGACACCATCTCGAAGTACACCCGGAAGCACTCGCGCTCCCGGGTGCGCTGGCTCCCGTCGGAGGTCTCCAGCGCGTTTCTCATCGCGGTCCGCAGGTCGGCGTTGATCGCGCGGACGACCGCGGCGAAGATCTCGGCCTTCGAGCCGTAGTGCGCGTAGAAGCTGCCGGTGGCGATGCCCGCCCGGGCACAGATGCCGGCCACCGTCGTCTTGCGGTAGCTCTGCTCGCCGAACAGTTCCTCGGCGGCCGCCAGCAAGCGCTGCGCTGGCGGCCGTTCGTCAGAGGTCATGTGCGTGTCACGGAGAAGGGATTCCGCTCGCCGGCGCCTGCTGCTGCGTGCCGGTATACGAGGTGATCGCTCCCGTGGCCGTGGTGTCCGTGGTCAGCGCGGATCCTTCCTCGGTCAGTGCGCCATTGGTAATCATCCCCATATAGGTGCCGGTGATACCAAAGTGGCTGGTCGAGGAGTAATCATACGGGGCCACCGCAGGACCCTGCGGTAGGCCGGCCTCGATCGCGGCGACGAGGCTGGCCCTGGTCGGGTTGCGGCCGGCCTTGAACATCGCCTGGACGAAGGTGTACGCGACCGCCTCGCCGTAGAGCACGTTGCCGTCGAACGGGGCCTTCGCGTCGTAGGTGTCGTGCACCTTCTTGAACAGCGAGATCCAGCCGTTGGCGGTGTCGCCGGTGGACGGCAGGTATCCGTCGGTGATGATGCCGTTGATCAGCTGGTTGCCGTTGACGGTCGCGCCGCCCTGCTTGGCGAAGGCCTCAACGAGCCCGGACAGGGTGATCGGGTCCGAGCCGACATTGCTGACCACCAGCTGCGGCGCGTAGCTGATCTTCAGGCTGGTCAGCTTCAGCAGCGCGGTGAACGCCGGGATCGAGAACGACACGACGACCTGGGCGCCGGCCGCGCGCAGCGCGGCGACCTGCGGGGCCACGTTGACGTTGGTGGTGACGTAGCTTTCCCTGGCGGCGACCATCGACTTCGGGATCTCGTAGTCCAGGCCCTTGACGCCGTCCAGCCCGAACTCGTCGTTCTGGTAGAAGTAGCCGACCTTCTTGCCCTTGAAGTGCTGCGCCACGTACTGACCGAGGATCTTGCCCTCGCGGATGTAGTCCAGCTGCCAGCCGAACGTGTACGGGCTGGTGGACGGCGCGTTCCAGCAGTCGCAGCCGGACGCGACGAATACGTCTGGGATCTTCTCGGAGTTGAGGAAGTTGACCACGGCCAGGTGGGTGGGCGTGCCGAGCCCGTCGAACAGCGCGTAGACGCTGTCCTGGAGCACGAGCTGGCGCACCACCGACGCGGTCTGCGTCGGGTTGTATCCGTCATCCAGGTACTTGTAGACGATCTTCCGGCCGAAGACGCCGCCGTTCGCGTTGACGTACTGGAAGTACGCGTTGGAGGCGGGGGCGATCTCGCTATAGCCGGGCGCGGCCGGACCGGTGAGCGGCTGGTGGCTGCCGACGGTGATCGTGGTCGCCGTGATGCCCGGCGCGGACGCGGTCAGCGCGGAGTTGCCCGAGCCGCTGCTGCTGGCGCTGCCGCTGCCCGGGCTCGAACCGGAGCTGGACGAGCAGGCGGCCGCGGTCAGTGCAGCGGTGGCCAAGGCGACGGCGGCGAGCGCCCGGCGTCTGGCGGTGCGTGTTATCAGCGGTCTAGGTGCGTTCACTGGTGTCTCTCTCTTTCAATGGTGGATGCCTCCCCCAGACCCCCTCGCTCTTCAGTGGTACGAGGCCGAAGCCGAGCAGCCTGCTGAGGGCGCCCTGGAGGCCTTGCGGGAAGGCGAGCATGATGAGGATGAGGATCAGGCCGTACGCGGCGATCGGGATGTTCGCGCTGGTCGTGGACGACAGCCCGTGGCTGTTTGCCAGGTTGGTGATGTAGGGCTGCACCAGCACGATCACCAGCGCGCCCCAGATCGCGCCGGGCAGCGTGCCGAGTCCGCCGATCACCGCGGCGGTGAGCAGCGTGATCGACAACGTGAGCGTGAACGCGCCGGGCGCCACCAGCGCGGTGATGACGGCGAGCAGCGAGCCGGCCAGGCCGGCGCAGGCGGCGCTGACCACGAACGCCAGTACCCTGGCCCTGGCCACGTCGATCCCGGCGACCGCGGCGGCTACCTCGTCGTCGCGCACCGCGCGCCAGTTCCGGCCGATCCGGCTGCGGCTCAGGCTGGCCAGCAGCGTGAGCGTGACCAGCCCGGTCGCCGTCGCCACCCAGGCCTGCCAGCGCGTCTGCGGAAAGTTCGCGCCGAGGAAGCCGGGCGCGGTGAACGCGACGGTCAGCCCTTGATCGCCGCCGAACGTGCCCGGGTACGCGTCGGCGATAGACGGCAGAGCGACGCCGAGCATGAGCGTCGCGCCGGCCAGGTACGGCCCGCTCAGCCGAGCGGCGGCGACGCCGACCACCGCGCCCGCAAGGGCGGTGATCGCCGCCGAGAGCAGCAGCACGACGTAGTAGGGCCAGCCGAGATGGAGCAGCAGCAGCGCCGTGGCGTACGCGCCGATCGCCATGAACGCCCCGTGGCCGAGAGAGATCTGGCCGGACAGGCCGGTCAGCACCGTCAGGCCGGCCACCGCGGTGGTGTAGGTGGCGATCTCGGCGATCTGGTAGTCGCGGAACGCGTTTAGCTTGATCGACAAGAACACGGCGATCACCGCGACGATCACGATGCCGGCCAGGACCCGTCTCATCTCGCCTCCCCTCGTCATACCCTGCGCAAGCGAGAGCCGCCGAACAGTCCGTCGGGCCGCAGCATCAGCACCACGACGAGCAGCGCCATCGCGGCGATCGCGGTCAGGTCGGAGCCGCGGCCGCCGCCTATGTAACCGCCCACGTAGCTGAGGCCGACGCCGAGGATCAGCCCGCCGGTCACCGCGCCCGTCGGGCTGTCCAGGCCGCCGATGACCGCGGCGGTGAACCCGTAGACGAAGATCGAGTCCATACTGTTCGGGTACAGGAACGTGGACGGGGAGACGAGCACGCCGGCCAGCGCGCCGAGCAGGCCGGCCAGCGCCCAGCCGACGGTGAGCACCCTGGCCACCCGGATGCCGGACAGCCGGGCGACCGTGGCATTGAACGCGGCGGCGCGCATCCGCAGCCCGGCGCTGGTGAACCGGAACGCGACCGCCAGGATCAGCGTGCTGGCCAGGACCACCCCGGCGACGAACTCGTCGAATCTGGACACGCCCAGCGGGGTCTTGCCCAGGTGCACGCCGGTGATGGAGAACGCGGTGGGGAACGACCGGAACTGCCCGCCGAAGAAGATGCCGGCCAGCCCCTCCACGAGGATCAGCAGCCCGATCGTGACGATAACCGAGTTCAGCTCGGGCCGCCCGACCGTGGGCCGGATCACGGAGAGCTCCACGACGGCGCCGAGCAGCAGGCCGGCCACCAGCGCCACGAAGAATCCCGCCCAGTAGTCGCCGGTCTTGTAGACGACCTCGAGCGCGATGAACGTGGTCAGCATCGCCATGCCGCCCTGGGCGAAGTTCAGCAGCCGGGTGCCGCGCCAGATGAGCACCAGGGACAGCGCGATCGCGGCGTACACCATCCCGAACACGATCCCGCTGAGCGTGAACTGAATGAACTCTGTCATTCTCAGAACCCCAGGTAGTGGTGGCGGAGCGCGACGTCCTTGGCCAGGGACTGCGCGTCGGCGGTGGCGACGACCTTGCCCAGGTTGAGCACTACGCCGGTGTCGGCGATCGCCAGCGCGCCGCGGGCGTTCTGCTCGACGAGGATGATCGTGATGCCGTTCTCCCGGCTCAACCGGGTGACCATGTCCATGACCTGGGCCATCACCAGCGGCGCCAGGCCGAGCGACGGCTCGTCGAGCAGCAGGATCCGCGGCCGGGCGAGCAGCGCGCGGGCGATCACGAGCATCTGCCGCTCGCCGCCGGACAGCGTCGCGGCGAGCTTGCGGCGCCGTTCCGCGAGCGGTGCGAACCGGTCGTAGGCGTCGCCCAGGCCGCGGGCGCGCTCCGCCTTGCTGACCCGGCGTGCCATCAGGCCGATCCGCAGGTTCTCCTCGACGGTGAGCTCGGCGATCACGCCGTGGCCTTCGGGGACGTGCGCGACCCCGTTTCTCGCCATGACCTCGGGGGCGTGCCCGGTCATGTCGGCGCCGTGCAGGCGGACGCTGCCGGTGCGGGGCTTGACCAGGCCGCTGATCGTGCGCAGCAGCGTGGTCTTGCCGGCCCCGTTGGCACCGAGCACCGCGGTGATCGTGCCGGCCGGCGCGCTGATGCTCACCCCGTTCAGCGCGGTCACGCCGCCGTAGCCGGCCACGACGCCGTCGACCGCGAGCGCGGGCTCAGTCATGAGTCGCCTCCGGCGCGGGAGCGAAGGTACCCAGGTAGGCGGCGGTCACCGCCGGGTCGGCCCGCACCTCGGCCGGCGTGCCGGCCGCGATCACCTTGCCGAAGTCCAGCACGGTGATCGTGTCGCAGACCGACATCATCAGGTCCATGTGGTGCTCGACCACGACCAGGGAGGTCTCCCCCGCCAGGTCGCGGATGAGCGCTCCGAGTTCGGCGAGCTCGGACTCGTCCAGCCCGCTGGCCGGCTCGTCGAGCAGCAGCAGCCGGGGCCTGGCGGCCAGCGCCCGGGCCAGCGCGACCCGCTTGCGCATCCCGTACGAGAGCTCGCCGGGCCGCATGTCCGCGAGCCCGCCGGCGTCCACCCGGTCCAGCGCCTGCTGAGCCGCCGCGGCGAGCGCTCGTTCATCCCTGGTCGCTCGCGGCAGGCTGAGCAGCGCGGACCAGAACCCGGCGGTGGCCCGCGGCGTCGCGCCGACCATCACGTTCTCCAGCACGGTGAGGTGGCTGAACAGCCCGACGCCCTGGAGCGTGCGGGCGACGCCGAATCCGGCGAGCCGGTGCGGGCGGAGGTTGCGCCGTGGCTCGCCGCCGATCCACACCTCGCCGCGATCGGGCTGGATGAACCCGCACAGCACGTTCAGCAGCGTGGTCTTGCCGGCCCCGTTGGGCCCGATCACGCCGGCCACGTGCCGCGGCGGCACGGACAGCGATACCGCGTCGAGCGCGGTCAGCCCGCCGAACCTGACGGTTACCTCGCGGACGTCAAGCACTGAACTGCCATTCATGACATTCGTCCCTCGTCGGGGTGGGAGCGAACGTTCAGTTATGAATCACCATTCAGACATGATGTGCGAGCGGGCGGCAAGGCCTGACCCTCACTTGCCCCCCATTCGTTCCCTAACCGAGACCCGGAGGTCGAGCCACCGTACGTTATGAATATGGCGGTGAATGATGGGGATCTGCTGTGGACGCCGGCTGCTGACCGGATCGAGGACGCGAACATCACCGCGTTCACCCGGTGGCTCGGCGCCGAGCGCGGGCTGTCGTTCGATGTGACGTCGGCGGCGGGATACCACGAGCTGTGGCGCTGGTCGGTGACCGACCTCGACGGGTTCTGGCGGGCGGTCTGGGACTACTGCGGGGTGCGCGGGTCGGCGCCGCCGACCGCGGTGCTGGGCTCGCGCGCCATGCCCGGCGCGCAGTGGTTTCCCGGCGCGCGGCTGAACTACGCCGAGCACGTGCTGCGCCAGGAACGGCCAGGCACGGACGCGCTGTACCACCTGTCCGAGACAGAGCCCATGAACGCGGTGTCCTGGGACACGCTGGCCGGCTCGGTCCGGGTGCTGGCCACCTGGCTGCGCGCGGCCGGGGTCCGGCCCGGCGACCGGGTCGCGTCGTGGCTGCCGAACATTCCGCAGGCGGTGATCGCGATGCTGGCCACGACCAGTATCGGGGCGATCTGGACGAGCTGCTCGCCGGACTTCGGCTGGCACGGGACGGTGGACCGGTTCCGGCAGTGCGAGGCCAAGGTGCTGTTCTGCGTGGACGGGTACCGGTACGGCGGCCGGGCGCACGACCGGGCCGCCGAGCTGGCCAGGGTGATCGCGGAACTGCCGAGCCTGACCCGCGTCGTCGCGGTGCCCGGGCCCACCGGGACCGTCGCGGTGGGCGCGCTGCCGTGGGACTCGGTGCTGTCCGGTCCCCCGGTGCCGGCCGCGGAGTTCGCGTTCGAGCAGGTGCCGTTCGCGCATCCGCTGTGGATCCTGTTCTCCTCCGGCACGACCGGGCTGCCGAAGGCCATTACGCACAGCCACGGCGGCATCCTGATCGAGCAGCTGAAGCTCCAGACGCTGCACATGGACCTCAAGCCGGGCGACCGGATGCTGTTCTACACCACGACCGGCTGGATGATGTGGAACTTCCTGGTCAGCTCGCTGCTGCTGGGCGTCCGGCCGGTGCTGTACGACGGGAGTCCCGCCTGGCCAGGGCCGGACGCGCTGTGGCGGGCGGCCGCGGCGGCGAAGGTGTCGTTCTTCGGCGCCAGCCCGGCCTTCGTGGCCATGCAGACGCAGGCCGGTGTCGTGCCCCGCGCCACGTTCGAGCTGCCGGCGCTGCGGTCGGTGATGCTGGCGGGATCCCCGGTGTCGGCCGAGTGCGGCGCCTGGTTCTACCGGAACGTCTCACCAGACCTGTGGCTGTGCAGCGGCAGCGGCGGGACGGACATCTGCAGCGGGTTCGTCGGCGGGATGGTGACGCTGCCGGTGTACGCGGGCGAGATCCAGGCGCGGCACCTCGGGGTGGCCGCGTACGCGTACGACGAGGCCGGCGAGGTGCTCACCGACCAGGTCGGCGAGATGGTGATCACCGAGCCGCTGCCGTCCATGCCGGTACGGCTGTGGAACGACCCGGACGGGTCGGTCTACCGTGCCACGTACTTCGCCGACTACCCCGGCGTGTGGCGGCAAGGCGACTTCTTCCGGGTGAACGCGCGCGGCGGATGCTTCGTGCTCGGCCGCAGCGACGCCACGCTGAACCGGCACGGCGTGCGGATCGGCACCGCGGAGATCTACGCGGCGCTGGAGGCGGTGCCGGAGGTGGCGGACGCGCTCATCGTGAACCTGGACCTGCCCGGCGGCGCGTTCTTCATGCCGCTGTTCGTACGGCTGGCCGAGGGGGCTTGCCTGGACGACACGTTGTCCGCGCGGATCGCCGAGCGGCTGCGCACGGCGTACACGCCGCGGCACGTGCCGGACCGGATCATCGCGGTGCCGGCCATCCCGACGACGCTGACCGGCAAGAAAATGGAGGTGCCGGTGCGGAAGATCCTGCTCGGCACCCCGCCCGAGCAGGCCGCCAACCCCGACGCGATGGCCGATCCCTCGTCCCTCGACGCGTTCGTCGACTACGCCAGGAACCAGGGAGACTACGAGCGTGACTGAGCTGAACGAGGAAGAGAGCGCGATGGTGGCTCTCGTCCGCGAATTCGTCGACCGGGAGGTCAGGCCGGCCGCGCGGGACCTGGAACACGCGAATGCGTATCCCGAGGCGCTGATCGAGCAGATGAAGCGGCTCGGCGTCTTCGGCCTGGCGATCCCCGAGCCGTGGGGCGCCGGAATGGTCAGCACCCAGTGCTTCGCGCTGGTCACCGAGGAGCTGTCGCGCGGCTGGATGAGCCTGGCCGGGGCGATGGGCGGCCACACGGTGGTCGCCACGTTGATCAAGCTGTACGGCACTCCGGCGCAGCAGGACACCTACCTGCCGCGGATGGCCACCGGCGAGTTGCGTGCGGCCATGGCGCTGACCGAGCCCGGCGGCGGCTCCGACCTCCAGGCGATCCGCACCGTGGCGCGGCGGGACGGCGGGTGCTACGTCATCAGCGGCTCGAAGACCTGGATCACCAACGCCCGGCGGGCCGGGCTGGTCGCGCTGCTGTGCAAGACCGACCTCTCGGCCCCGCCCGCGCACGGCGGGATCAGCATCGTGCTGGCCGAGCCGGGTCCTGGCTTCGAGGTGTCCCGTGACCTGCCGAAGCTCGGCTACAAAGGCATCGAGAGCTGCGAGATCACGCTTTCGGATGTCACGGTCCCGGAGTCCGCGCTGCTGGGCGAGCGCGAAGGCGAGGGATTCGCGCAGATGATGCGCGGCCTGGAGATCGGCCGGATCCAGGTCGCGTCCCGCGCGCTCGGGGTCGCCCAGGCCGCGCTGGACGACTCGTTGCGGTACGCGCAGCAGCGGGAGGCGTTCGGCAAGCCGATCTGGCAGCACCAGTCGATCGGCAACTACCTGGCCGACATGGCGACCAGGCTGACCGCCGCCCGCCAGCTCGTGCTGTACGCCGCGCGGTGCTACGACTCGGGACTGCGCGCGGACATGGAGGCCGGCATGGCCAAGCTGTTCGCCTCGGAGACCGCTATGCAGATCGCCCTCGACGCGGTCCGCATCCACGGCGGATACGGGTACTCCACCGAATTCGACGTGGAGCGGTACTTCCGCGACGCGCCCCTGATGATCGTCGGTGAAGGCACCAACGAGATCCAGCGCAACGTCATCGCCCGCCAGCTGATCCAGCGGAATCCGGTGGTGTGAATGACCGGCCCGCTGCCGCTGGACGGGATCCTGATCGTCGCCCTGGAGCAGGCCGTCGCCGTCCCGTTCGCCACCCGCCAGCTCGCCGACCTCGGTGCACGGGTCATCAAGATCGAGCGGCCGGAAACGGGCGACTTCGCCCGCCACTACGACCGGACCGTCCTCGGCCAGTCCAGCTACTTCGTGTGGCTGAACCGGGGTAAGGAGTCCGTCGAGCTCGACGTCAAGAGCGACGCCGGGCAACGGCTCATCGCCGCGATGCTCAGCCGAGCCGACGTGTTCGTGCAGAACCTCGCCCCGGGAGCGGCCGAACGGCTCGGCCTTCGCGCCGATGAGCTCCAGGCCCGGCATCCGCGGCTGATCTGCTGCTCGGTGTCCGGCTACGGCCCGGACGGGCCTTATCAGCACAAGAAGGCCTACGACCTGCTGGTGCAGTGCGAATCCGGGCTGGTGTCGGTGACCGGCTCGCCGTCTGAGCCGGCCAAGGCGGGGATCTCGGTGGCGGACATCGCGGCCGGCATGTACGCCTACAGCGGGATCTTGACCGCGCTGTACCAGCGGGAACGCACCGGGCGCGGGTCCGTCCTCGAGGTGGCGATGCTGGACGCCCTGGGCGAGTGGATGAGCCAGCCTTACTACTTCTCGGTCTACGGACAGCAGGAGGTCCCGCGCACCGGCGCCAGGCACGCGTCGATCTCCCCGTACGGCCCGTATGCCACTGCGGACGGGCAGGTCTTCCTCGGGATCCAGAACGAGCGTGAGTGGGCGGTCCTCTGCGAACGTGTGCTGCACCGGCCGGAACTGATCGCGGACGAGCGGTTCGCCACCAACCCGGACCGGGTCGCGCACGACGCGGAACTCCGGGCGATCATCGAGGGGGTGACCGGCGCCATGGCCCCCGACGACGTCGTGGCCCTGCTCGACGGCGCCGGCATCGCCAGCGCCCGGTTGCGTACCCCGGCCGGGTTCGCGGAACATCCCCAGCTCACCGCCCGGGAACGGTGGCGCGACATGGCCACGCCGGGCGGTCAGGTGCGGACCGTGCTGCCTCCGGTCAGCGTGGCTGGGAGGGAGCCGGCGATCCGGCCAGTCCCCGCGCTCGGCGAGCACACGGCGGCGGTTTTCGCCGAATTCGGCGTGGCCTTGCCCAGACGGCAATGAAAGCATGGACCGGTGAGCAATCTGGAGCGGGCGGTCTACGTACTCCAGGCCCGCAAGGCGGCCATCGGCGACGGCACCGAGGTCCGGCGGCTGCTGCCGCAGCGGAATCTCCGTACCGTGGCCCGGCGCGATGGCACACCTGCCGGCCGGCCTGTCCCGTATCACCCTCGAGCCGTTCGAGGGTACCCGGAATCCAGCCCGGTTTTTCGTGCTAGGCGGCGAGCCATTCGGGGAACGACTGCTGATGTGGTGGAACTTCGTCGCGCGAACCGCGGAGGAAATCGTCGCCGCGCGTCGGACTGGGTAGCGGGCCGGTTCGCCCCGGTCCGCGCCTGCGACCTGGCGCCGCTCCCCGCGCCGGAGCTGGCCGCCGGCCGTCTTCGTCCGAAATAGCCCGGAGGTAGACCCATGGAGCATGTGCTCGTCGAGCGAGCTGGCGACTTCGCCACCGTGACGATGAACCGCCCGCAGCGCCGCAACGCGCTGTCGCTGGACCACATGCGGGAGCTCATCGCCGCGTTCACCTCGATTGGCGAGAGCGACGCCCGCGGGATCGTGCTGGCCGGCAACGGCCCGGTGTTCAGCGCGGGACACGACTTCGCCGACGTGGCCGGCAAGGATCACGCCGCGGTGCGGCGCCTGCTCACCACGTGCACCGAGCTGATGCTGCTCATTCAGCAGGTCCCGCAGCCGGTCCTGGCCCGGGTGCACGGGCTGGCGACGGCGGCCGGCTGCCAGCTGGTGGCGAGCGCCGACCTGGCGGTCGCCAGCGCGGACGCCGGGTTCGCCGCGCCCGGCGGCAAGGGCGGCTGGTTCTGCCATACGCCGATGGTGGCTATCGCGCGCAACGTAGGCCGCAAGCGCGCCGCCGAACTGGCGCTCACCGGCGACACGATCGACGCGCGCACCGCGCTCGACTGGGGCCTGGTGAACCGGGTCGCGCCGGCCGCGCAGCTCGATGACGCGGTCCACGACCTGCTGGAGCGTGCGACCCGCGGCTCGGCGGAAAGCAAGGGCGTCGGCAAGCAGGCGCTCTACGCGCAGATCGACCTGGACCAGCCGAAGGCCTATGCCCATGCCGTCGAGGTGATGGCGGCGACCAGCCAGCTGCCCGATGCCCAGGAAGGCATCGCGGCGTTCCTCGAGAAGCGCAAGCCCCGCTGGCGCTAGCTCGCGACCGGATCGCGCGGCGAGGCGGGGTCAGCAGGCGGGCGGTGACGACGATGTCGTCGTCGTAGTGGCGGGTGACGTAGTTGAAGTCGCCGGCGCAGGTGATCAGGTAGAGCCTCGGCGGACCGCCGGGGTTGTAGATGCTCGACGGGAACGCCCGCTTGCTGACCTGCCGCATCGAGGTCACGACATACGTCACCGAACGACCCGCGGTGCGCACGTAGACGCGGTCGCCGCGCGCGATCAGGTAGAGCCGGTAGAACACGGCCGGGCCGGTGTAGGAGTCGACGTGGCCGAGGAAGATCGTCGGGCCGGGATGTCCGGGTGCGGCGCCGTACTTGTACCAGCCCACGTCCTGGACCTGCGCCGGGGACGGCACCGACACCGTCCCGTCACGGTTGACGCCGAGCGCGACGATCCGCGCGGTCACGCCGATCGCCGGAATCCGCACGGTCCACGAGGCGCCGTGCCGCTGATGAACGTGCCGAGGGTGCCCGCGGGTCGCGGCCAGCGCGGCCGGCGGCGTGAATACCAGGGCGAACACGGCAAAGGCAGCGAGCGAACGCACCGGTCTACCGCACGCTGCGCCGGTGCCGGGACGCCACGGGCAGGTTGCCGACGTGTCCCGCCATGCCGCCGAAGCCGGTGGTGGCACCGCCCTTCGGGCGGACGACCGTGGTGGCGACGCAGCCGGCCAGGCTGAAGCCGTCGGGCGCCTCCTGCGCGCCGGGAGACGGCGCCAGCTCCTTGAGGTTGCCGTCCGGCTTGGCGATCAAGAACAGCGGGAGGTCGAGCGGGCAGTTGGACAGCGGGTGGCTGCCGGGCCGGACGTCCGACACGGCGAACATGACCAGCGCCATGTTGCGGATCGCCGTGCCCGGACGTGTCCCGCGACGGACGGTGACCGAGAACCTGAAGCTCAGCGTCGTCGTCGCGGAGCCGGGATTGGCCGGGTGTGCGACGATCACCGTCGAGGGACCGTCCGCCCGCACGCTGACGTCGGTGCCGCCAAACCCGAGCACGTCGTTGTCGTAGACGGCGTGCTGGCCGACGATGTTCAGGTCGTCGACGATGAACGGGTTCTCCAGGTTCCGCGTGTTCTCCCGCTGGCACGTCGCCCTGGCCGGCTGCGGCGCGCACAGCCACGCCGCGACCGCCGCCGGATTCCGCACCCGGCGCAGCGTCACCGTGTAGGTGATCCGCTGCCCCGGCCGCGCGGTGAGGCGGGCGACCTCGGGGGCCATCCGCCAGGTGACGGTCGGGAACGGCGCGGGTTTCGCTACGGCGGGGTCGACCGTGACCGCGGACAGCACGACGGCAATGGCGAAGACGACGGCAAGAGATCGGGAGGCCATGTGATTACTCTAAGTGATCATCAGGCTGCGCCGCGCTAGCCACGCCCACGGCGTCGATGCTCAGCTTCATGATGTGTCCGGTACGGAACTTCTGCCTGGTCACGCCGAAGTCCATCCGGTCCACGGCAGCGGTAACCCGGAACCGGACGGTCCTGTCCTCGACGCTGGCCTGGCTGATCCGCACCTCGACCGGCCGGGTCGTCCCGTGCGCGGTCAGTGATCCGGGCAGCACCCAGCCGTCGCCGTCGGCTCGCGCGCCGGTACCGCTGAACGTGATCTCCGGGTACGTCTTGACGTCGAGCAGCTTGGCCGACTTCACGTCCGCGTCCCGCGTGGAGTTCCCGGATTCCCAGCTGCCCGCGTCGATGCTGGCCGTGGCGCCGGACCGCGCCGGGTCGTCGGCGATGGTGACCCGGCCGGCGCTGAGCCGGAAGGTTCCGTGCACGCGCACCAGGCCCTGCATCGCCGTGCAGTCGCAGCGGATGATCGTGCGTTCCGGGTCGAGCACGTAGGTTCCGGTCGCCGGAAGTGTCTGCGTTGTCATAGAACTCAGGATCTCGCGGCCGGCCCGATCGCGAATCGTCCAGTCGGTGGCCCTGTTATCCACCATCTGGCATCCACCGTCCGGCGGAAATGCGTTCCGCTACTCTGTGTCCATATGGCAGCTGACCGTGGGGAGCCCGCGCTTTACCGCAAGGTGGCCGAGGACATCAAGGCCGCGATAACCTCGGGTGGCTATGCGGCCGGGAACCGGTTGCCTTCGGAAAGTGAGCTAGCGGAGCGTTACGGGGTCTCTCGCGGCACGATCAGGCAGGCCTTCGCCGCGCTGCGGGCGGACGGGGTGATCGCGTCCCGCCGCGGCGCACGGCGGGTGGTCATCGGCGGACAGCGGGTGCAGAGCTTCGGCGAGCTGCTGTCGTTCTCGCGGTGGGCGCGAGCTATGGGCGAGACCCCGGCCGGGAAGGTGGTCAGCCTCATCCGCCGCCCCGCGCTCCCGGACGAGGCGGAGCGCCTGGCCATCGGGCAGGATGAGCTGGTCTACCACCTGACCAGGGTGCGGCTGCTGTCCGGCCGTCCGGTGATGATCGAGCGCGGCGCGTACCCCGACCGGGTCGGCGCACTGCTCGGCGACATGGATCTGGTGACCGGATCCGTCACCGAGCGCCTGGAGGCGCATGGCGTCGTCTTCGCCGACGCGGAGCACGTCATCGACGCGATCCCGGCCTCCGCCGAGGACGCCCGCCTGCTCGGCGTGCACCCGCGGGTGCCGCTGCTGCGCGAGCGCCGCCACACCACGGACCTGTCGGGCGTGCCGGTCGAGTGGTCCGACGATCGCTACCTGGGCAGCGCCGTCGCGTTCGGCGTGCACAACTCGGTCGCGGTCAACGCCCTGTCGCGCCGCCAGCAAGGCCTGCGAGTAGCCCCCTGAAGTGCGCGAACTCCGGCGGCCGCGGTCATCGGCCCGGCAGCCGGACCGGCTCGGTCACCTCGCGCCCGAACCAGCGGCTCAGCCACGCCGCGCCTATGTCGTTATGAGTGCCTTGACTGAGCAGGTGACCCACGCCGTGCAGCAGCGCGGCCGCGATCAGGGCGGGCGCGGCGCCGGCCGCCTCCGCCAGTGCCCCGGCCTGGAGCATGTGCTGGGCGATGGTGACCGGCTCGCCGAGGTACTCCCCCGCGCCCGGTCCGGCGAACAGCGCGGTCAGCTCGTCGATCATGTTTCCAGCGTCCTGGCACTCATAACGACAGGTGTTTCTCGTTAGCGTGCCAAACGCTTTTCCGTCCGCATCTTTGACCATGTTGACGGAAAATGGTTAACTTGGCTATACATGTTGGGTTAACGGTTGGGGTTTTGGCCATGGCACGAGTGGTGATTGTCGGCGGCGGCGTGCTCGGCACGATGCACGCGCTCTTCGCGCGACGGCGCGGGTTCGAGGTTGTCCAGCTGGAGCGGGAAGCGGAGGCGCGCGGGGCGAGCGTGCGGAACTTCGGCCTGGTCTGGGTGAGCGGCCGGCGGCCCGGTGCTGAGCTTGGCCTGGCGCTCCGCGCTCGCGCGCTCTGGGAACAGATCGCGGCCGGCGCGCCGGGCATCGGATTCCGCCCGGACGGCTCGCTGACGATCGCCCGCGACGACGCGGAGCTGCACGTCCTCAAAGAGGCCGCGGCGCTGCCGGACGCCGGACAGCGCGGGTTCGAGCTGCTGGACCCGTCGGCGGTGCGCGCGGTCAACCCCGCGTTGCGCGGCGAGTTCCTCGGCGGCCTGCAGTGTCGCTTTGACGGGATCGTGGAGCCTCGGCTCGCGCTGCCGGCGCTGCGCCGTTATGTGGCTGAGCTGGGCGGATACGAGTGGCTGCCGGGCCGTGAGGTGGTCGAGGCCGTGCCGCACGGGGTGCGCGATCACACCGGCGCCTGGCATCGCGGCGACCTGGTGGTGCTGTGCACCGGCGCGGCACGCAGTTTTGCCCCCGCTGCTGTCCAGCGGGTCCGGCTCCAGATGATGCAGACTCGGCCGTTTGGTTCGCGTGTGACCACCGCGCTGGCCGATGGCGACTCGCTGCGGTACTACCCGGCCTACGAGGTGCCGGGCCGGGCTCAGTTCGCGCCGCAGGACGTGGTGGCAGCGCGGCACCGTATGCAGCTGCTGCTCGTGCAGCGCGCCGACGGCAGCCTGACGATCGGCGACACGCACGAGTACGACGAGCCGTTCGCGTTCGACGTGGATGAGGACGCCTACCGGCACCTGGCCGGCCGTGCAGCGGCTCTCCTCGGCACCGCGTTGCCTCCGGTGCAGCGCCGCTGGGCCGGTGTGTACTGCGAGGTGGCGGGGGGCGGCGCGCTCTATCACCGGTCCGAGGTCGCGCCGGGTGTGGTGCTCGTGACCGGTCCGGGCGGGCGCGGCATGACGTGTTCCCCGGCGATCGCGGAGGAGACGTTCGCATGACCCGCATCACCATCGCCTGCCTGGACATGGCCGGCAGCACAGTCGCCGACGACGGGATCGTCATGGCGTCGTTCACATCGGCGCTCTCGGCCGAGCACCTGCCTGCCGAGGCGCACGAGCGGGCGATGCGGATCGCCGTCGAGACGATGGGCCAGTCCAAGATCGCGGTGTTCCGGCAGATCTTCGGGTCCGAGGGGGTCGCGCAGCGGGTGAATGTCGCATTCGAGGACCACTACGCCGGTCAGGTCAAGGCAGGCCGGATCGACGCGTTGCCGGGCGCCGCGGAGACGATCAAGGCGCTGCGCGACGGTGGCGTGCGGGTCTGCCTGACCACCGGCTTCTCACCGGTCACCAGGGACGCGATCATCGAAGTTCTGGGCTGGACGGGTCAGATCGACCTGGCCCTGTCCCCCGTCGACGCCGGCCGCGGCCGCCCCGCCCCGGACATGCCGCTGACCGCCCTGCTCCGCCTGCACGGCGACGCGGTGTCTGACCTAGCCGTGGCCGGCGACACCCCCAGCGACATCGAGTCGGGGTTGCGGGCCGGGGCGGGCCTGGTGGCGGGGGTGCTGACGGGGATGGGCACCCGCGCCGACTTCGAACAAGCGGGCGCGCCGTTGATCCTCGACACGATCGCCGACCTCATCCCCGCCGTCTTCCCCTAGCGGCCTCCACGCAAATCCCAACGGAAACGTCGCGTCGGCAGTCTCAGTAGGCGAGGGACGAGATTGCGGAGGACCGATGGCGGCTGGGCGCAGGCGCGCCGTGTGGTGCGTGGTAGCAGTGTCTGTCTTGGCGGCTGGCTGCGGGCCTGTTGCTACGGCGACCTCCGCTGGAACCGTGTCGGCCTCTGCGAAGCCGCACCAGTCGCGGCCGGAGAAGCCGCTGTGGTTGCAGTCGTTGCGAATGACCTCTGCCAGCGACGGGTGGGCGGTGTCCGAGGCCTCGAATCCGGCCAACGCGTCGGTTAGCCCGCCACTGCTCCTCACGCGGACCTCCGACGGCGCGCGCACCTGGATGGACGTCACGCCCGCGGGTGCCCGGTCGATGCTGTCGACGTCCAACGCGTCCGAGATGCTGGACGCCGTCGATGGCGAGCGGGCGTATTTCGTGGTGACCGAGTCCACCGCGCAGAGCGCGTCAGCGGTGAACACGACCGTGCTGTTCGCTACCAGCGACGCCGGGCGTACCTGGGCCGAGTCCGCGCCACTGCGTACCACAGCACGCATCGT
>Ga0070741_10004665_pt1 | contig 31710 bp, 32 predicted proteins | sample Coa_R1_4_FD_66440 | JGI IMG/M metagenome (GOLD analysis project Ga0070741, IMG submission 66440) | Surface soil microbial communities from Centralia Pennsylvania, which are recovering from an underground coalmine fire - Coalmine... | ecosystem: Environmental > Terrestrial > Soil > Unclassified ... | reverse complement strand
AGGTGGAGCGCGGACGCCTCGTCCGCGAGCTGTTGAATCGGATCATGTGCGGACGAGGCGTCCGCACTCCGCGTGTCAGCGGCGCCCGCGCGACGAAGTGCGAGGTGGAGCGCGGACGCCGTGTCCGCGGGCTGTTGAATCGGATCATGTGCGGACGAGGCGTCCGCACTCCGCATGTCAGCGGCGCCCGCGCGACGAAGTGCGAGGTGGAGCGCGGACGCCTCGTCCGCGGGCTGTTGAATCGGATCATGTGCGGACGAGGCGTCCGCACTCCGCATGTCAGCGGCGCCCGCGCGACGAAGTGCGAGGTGGAGCGCGGACGAGGCGTCCGCACTCCTTTTTACCGGCGGTCGAAGTACGTGCCGGGCGCCCACGCGGAGATCTTCTTCCGCAGTGCGGCGGCGCGGACGATGTCTCCTGATTCTTCCGCGAGCGTTGCGTACATCCAGAGCGTTTCCGCGAGCGACGGATCGGGATCGGTGTAGTCATCGCGGAAGCGCGTCTCGAGCAGCACGACGTTGTCTTCGTACAGGCGCATAGCGGCGTCGCGATCGCCCTGCGCGAGCAGGATGTAGGCGAGGCCCAGCGCCTGGAACTCCTGGATCTGGGGATGATTGGCGATCATCCACTCCATCAGCCTTCGCGCTTCGCTCAGATCGCGGCCGAGATGAGCGAGGCAGAGCGCGATGCCTTCTTTTGCGGCAGGGTCGTCGGACTGGCGATAGATCGCGATTGCGCCCTCGAGGTCTCCGGCGAGCTTGAGCGCGTCGGCCTGATTCAGAGGATGCGCCGCACTCACAGGTTTCTGCGACCCCATGTAAGCGACGAGCCAGCCGGCGACGATGAGCGAGGCGAAGAGAACCAGCAGCCCGATCATCGGCGCGGAGGTGGTGCAGCCGCTGGTTGGGGTGCAGCCGCTGGTTGGGCTGGCGGCGCGGCCTGCTGCGGCGCCACTGCCCCCGGCTCGACCAGCATCGTCTTCATCGACTCGGGACGCCCATCGAACTGGTACTGCAGCTCAGGGATCGGCTGCGGAGTCTCACGAGGCTGGCTCGAGAGGTCCGCGATCTCGGTCAGCGGGACGGCAGGATTCGAGGTCGTGGCCGTCGAATTGCGCGTCGAGACGAACTGATGAAGCGCGCCGAGTGCCAGGAGTGCGAGCACGATGCTGATGGCAACGACGATTCCCTGCCGCTGCCGCGCGTATTCGAGCACGCTCTCCGTCGTGCTCACCTGGCGCGGGTGGAACATCTCCTCGAGAATCGCCTGCGTGTCCATGCGCTCGCCGGTCACCGGATTCGCGCCGCAGTACGGACACATGCGCGCCGTCTGGTCGATCTTGCGCTGGCACGCCGCGCAGAGCGTCTTACTCATTCGCATGGAATGATACTGCCGTCGAAAACTGCGACGGCACAGGGACGCCATTTTCCGTTGCCGGCTGGAATCGCCAGCCGTGAATCGCCGCGATCAGTTGCGCAGTCTGGCCGGGCAGCGCGCCGTCGATGTCCACCGAATGCACGCGCCCATCCGCACCGACGAGCAGCGTCAGATGGACTGTCGTGTCGCGATCGACATGCACCTCGGGGAATGACACGGACAGCGCGCGGGGCGGAGTCCGCAGCGAGATGGACTGAGGCTTCGGCGCAGCTTCCTGCTCCGCGGCGGCCGCTTGCTGTTGCGGTTGCGGCCGCGGACGCGGCTTCGAGAACACCGGCGCCGTGAGCAGCCGTGGATCGATCAGTTGCTGCTTCTCCATCTTCGCGCGCGCCGCGAGCTGTTGATATTCGGCCGACGACACCGCCGTCGCGTCGCTGCGCTGGTATTCGTTCGGAGTGCCCTGCGCGGCGTCGGGCGCCGGTGCGCTGGTGATCGGCGCTTCGCTGAGCGGCGCATTCGGATCGACAGGAACGAGATCGACGTTGGCGTGCGGGCCGACGGGAGTCTTTGCGCTCGGCGCGGGGGCGGCCGTCTGCGACACGATCGAGCCGCCGGTCTTCGCCGCGGTCTCCTCCGGGTTCGCGCCGTGAATCATCGAGCCGAGCGCGAACGAAATGAAGAGCAGCAACGCGCCGCCCGCCGCCATGAAGACCACGCGGCGCTTGTTGTGCTCTTCGGGTGGCACATAGTCCGTCGCAGGCGGCGGTGGGGGAGCGGCAGGCGGCGTCTCCGTCTGATCCCAATTGCAGTAGGGACAGAGACGTGCGTGTGCATCGATCCCGCGATCACAACGGATGCAGTGTCTCGAGTCAGTCATCCCCTCCGTCATGGTGCAACGCGAATGCCGCATCGAGCCACCACGCACGCCCGCTGTTGTCGATCGCAAACGCGTGGGGTGCAACGGATTGTGAGAGTCGGACGGGCGATTTGCCGTCGCAGCGGTAGAGGCTGCCACTTGCGGAGTCGTACGCGACCAGCACCGCGCCGCGCGCCGCGACACGATCGACTCCTGTCGGAAATGCGGAGCTCGCGCGGGAGGAGCCGCCGAGTCCGGTGAGGCCGCGGAGAAATCCGCGCAGGAACGCGCGGCCGAACGACTCCTCGCGCGCGAGGATCCAGACGCGCTTCGACGACGGATCGGCGAGTGCAATGGATTGTTGGGCGAGCCCGATGCTCATGGGCACGCCGCCCACCTTGCGCTCGCCGAGGACGCGCATCGCTGCGACGTCGACGGTGATCAGTTTCGCGGTCCGCGGGAAAACGAACCATGCGAGGTTCCCGTCGACACGGAAGTCGGAGGCGTAGGGCGCGACGGTCATCACGCGCGAGGAGAGCACGTCGGTGAGCGTGCCGCTGATGGGGGAGTAGACGTACACCTTCGAGCGCGACTCGCGCATGATCGAGGCGCCCGGCGCGACAGGAATCTCCTTCCCCTTCGCCGAGATCGTGTGCGAGTCGCGATTGAGGATGTAGAGGTCGTCGCCTGCGAAGAGCGCATCGACAGGCGTTTCGCCGGTCTTGTGGCGCGTCGCCCGTCCCGTCTTCAGCTCCACGATCACGGCTTCATTCGCGAGCGAATCGATCACGGCAACTTCGTCTCTGCCGGCGACGGCGAAGGAAGGATTGCGGACTCCCTCGACGCGCCAGCCGCCGCGAAGCTCGATCGCTCCGCCGGTGGCAACCACGATGCCTTTCGAAGTCGCGACGATCGATTGCGCCTGCATGGAGGCGGCAACGAGCAGCACGGGGATGAGGCGCTTCATGGGATCGCCTCCAGCCGGATGGGCTCGAGGAGCAGCGAGCCGTTTGCCGCCCCGAGAATGCGGAAGGTGAGGTGCAGCGGCTGGTTAGCCGCGAAGTTGCCGTTGAAGATCACCGGTTCCGAAAAGTGGAATGGCACATTGCCGATCATTCCCCGCTCGAACGCCTGGGGCTGTGCCGGCTCGAAGACCGCAGTCGCCGTCAGCGTGAGCCGGTCGAGCACTGCGCGCTCATCGGGCGTGAGCTCATGCGTGAGGAGTGCGCGCAGTTCGTCAGGCGTCGCGTTCACATGCTCCGCGCCGCCGTGCAGCCACGCGGGAAGCTGGCGCGTCACCTGCGCGAGCAGGAAGGCGATCGCGGCGTTGCCGGGATACTTCGCCGCCAGTTTTTGTGCGAGGGCGGCGTTCCCGCCCAGCGCGGCGCGCACCTGGCCGCCGAGCGTCTCTTCCGCGTTCTCCGCGTTCTTCGGATGAACGGCATGGAGGTAATCCTCCATCAATGGAATCGAAAACGGGTTCGCATCGAACGCCGCCGCGTAATCGCTCTCGCTCCGCGACAGGCGGGCGATCGCGGCGAGTGCCGCCGGCTCGTCATTGCGATCCTTCAGGACGTCCGCGTAGATCGTTCGCGCGCGAGCCACATCGCCGCGCGTCTCGTACATCGATGCGAGCCGCAGTCGCGCGCGGTTGAGCAGCGACAGATACGCGGCCGCGTCGCCGCGGACCGACGAATAGATCTCGAACGACTCGTTCTTCTCGATCGACTTCCTCAGCGATTCGAACTGCGGCGACCGCAGATCGGCGATCACGGAGGACAGCAGGCGCTCCGGCTCGGCGCCGTCCGGCAGAGTCGAGGCGAGCGTGTAGCGATAGATCTCGAGGTCGATCGGATCGCCGGGCTCCTTCTCCGCGATCGCGACCGCACTGCGCGCACAGGCTTCCGCCTTCGCCGGGTACCCGAGGAGCGACATCGCGCTCGAGTAGAGATTCCAGATCTTCGGATCATCGCCTGCATACCGGACCGTTTCTTCGAAGAGTGCGAATGCGGCGCGCGCGTCGCTCAACTTGGCCTGCGCCAGCGCGGCGTAGGCGGTGGCCGTCGCATACCGCGAGAGATTCGACGCGGCGCGTGCGCTCATTCGCTCCTGATCGGCGATCTCAAACGCCTTCAGATATTCGGCACGCGATTGCGCATTCTCGCTGCGGGACAGGCGCAGGTCGCCGAGATTCAGGTGTGCGGAAAGCTGCGCGAGAAAATCGTGCGACCGCGCGAGCTGCTTCTCCATTCGCGCAATCTCGAAGTCGGAGGAGATCCGCGTCTGGCCTTGTGCAGGCAGCAGACAGCAGGCGAGAGACATCAGGAATGCCGCTCTTCTCATCGCGCGAAATATCCTTTCCGCGCCTGCAGAACCTTCACGCCCCTGATCTCGATCGCGCGCCATCCCGGTTTCGTCGCGTTGCTTTGGTAGATCAGCGTGTACCTGCTGTTGATGTCTTCGATCAGACCGCGCAGCGCCTTCCTCAACCGCTCGCGTGAAGTGCCGATCACCGATCCTCCGGTGTTTTTCGCGGCGCGATCGAGGAATGTGCTGTGCGTCGAACCGAGGACGAGAGCGTCGATGACGTTGTTGGTGTCGCTCACGCGCCGCAGCGCCTCCTCTTCATCGAGCTCGCTGTTGCGATCGCCGCCGTCGGTGATCGCGATCGCATACGTGCGAGGGCCGCGCGGAATCGATGCCAGCGCGTCGCGCAGCGATGTGCCGCCCGAAGGAGTGATGTCGGGGATCTCTCTGAGAGGCAGCGGGCGCGGCGGCATCACGTTGTGGTTGAACAGGATCAACTGCGCGGTATCGCCCGGCCTGAGCATCGTCACCGCATCGTTCACCGCGCGCAGCGCCTCATCGAGAAGGCCGTTGCCCATGCTCAGCGAGCGATCGACGACGAAGACGAACCGCGCGGCGTCGCGCTGCGGCCGCACTTCGCGAATCGTCTGCGGCACGCCGTTTTCCGTCAGCCGGAGATCCGGCGCTTTCACCGTGCGCGATGAACGGACGCGCAGCGGGACTTCGACCAGATCGACGTTGACCGATTCGCTCGCCGCGATCGCCGCTGTACGCACTTCCGCCTTCTCGCTCGTCCTGTAATGGTTGGACCAGACGATGGCGCTGACGATATGAGCGTCGAGCGATGTACCGAAGTCATGCGCGACGCGCCACGGCGGAGTGCGCGCGACGCCGGCGATCGAGCCGTCGACGAGGAACTCGACGCGATCGACGCTCTTCGCATCGGTCGTGATCTCCAATGCGAGCGGCCCGATGGCCTGCGACCCCTGCTGTGGAGAGAGAAAGGTGATGCTGGCCAGAATCAGCGGCGCGATCAGAATCACGTCGAGTGAGAACGGTATACTCGTCGAAATGACTCCCGGTCAGAAGCTCGGCGCGTATCAGCTCATCGATCGCCTCGGCTCGGGCGGCATGGGAGAAGTGTGGAAAGCCGAGGATCCGCGGCTCGGCCGTACGGTCGCGATCAAGATCCTTCCCGCGAGCGTCGCGACGGATCAGGAAGCGATCCTCCGCATGCAGCGCGAGGCGCGCACAGCGGCTCAGCTTTATCACCCCAACATCGCCACGATTCACTCGATCGAAGACGACAACGGTCAGCTCTTCATCGTGATGGAGTACGTCCAGGGCGATCCGCTGACGAAGTTCATCAGGGAGCGCTCGCTGACGGAAGCCGACGTCTGCCGCATTGGCCGCGGTGTGGCAGAAGCGCTGGCCGAGGCGCACGACAAAGGAATCGTGCACCGCGACATCAAGCCCGACAACATCATCGTCAGCGGGCAGCGCGTGAAGGTGCTCGACTTCGGCATCGCCAAACATTTCGGCCTGGAGCCGGTGAATGCGAATGCGCCGACGGCCTTCGTGACGCAGCAGGGAATGATCGTCGGCACCGTTCACTACATGTCGCCGGAACAGGCGCTGGGCAAGCCGCTCGATCCGCGGACGGACATCTTCTCCCTCGGCGTCGTGCTGTACGAGGCGATCACCGGCAAGCTGCCGTTCGTCGGCGAGACGGTGACGGAGACGATCACCCACATCGTGCGCGACGAACCGACGGCACCGGCGCGGCTGAACGCGCAGTTGTCGCCGGGACTGAACGCGATCATTCAGCGATGCCTCCGGAAGAATCGCGACGAGCGTTTCGCAAGCGCGAGCGAGTTGTCGGCGGCGCTCGATCATCAGATGGCGCGCGCCTCGACGGAGATGTTCGTCGCGCCGACGGTTGTGAAGACGGCGGCACCGATTCCTCCCGCGCCGCCGACGGTGCGCGAGATCGCGAAGCCGAAGCCGAAAACGCGCGGGTGGGTCTGGGCACTCGTAGCGGCGGTCGTGATCCTCGGCGCCGTCGGTGCGCTCATCGCGAGCCGTCATCAGCAAGCGGCGCCCGTTGCGCCAACGCCGGCGAAGCCGGTTACCGCCGCGGTCACGACGACGACCGCCACTCCGGTATCCGCGCCGCCGCCGAAGCCGGCGGAGACCTCGGTCATCGTCGAAGAGAAGAAGCCCGAAGCTCCACCCCAACCAGCCGTTGCACCTCGGCCCGCGCCCGCGCCGGCGCCGGCGATCGATCACTATCAACTGGGGATGGCGGCGTTCACCGACGGACGCCGCTCCGAGGCGCGCGAGGAATTTCTGCAAGAGGTGAAGCAGAATCCATCGAGTGCGAAGGCTCACTTCCGCCTCGGCGAGATCGCGACGTTGAATCACAACTTTGGCCACGCCGCGGACGAGCTGCGCAAGGCGCTCGACTCTGCGTCGGGCCTGGATGACCGCGAGCGGAGACTCGCCGAGCTCTGCCTCGCGATCTCGACGAGCGACCGGCTGCGCGCCGGCGAGCTCGGACGGGAGTTCCAGCGCATCTATCCCGACGATCCCGACTTCGAACAGATCAAGACAGCCTTCGAGCCCGAGCAGCCGCAGCGGTTCAAACCGTTCCCGCGCCGCAAGAGGTTCTAAGGCTCGTCACTGAATCCGCTGAGTGCTGAGTGCTGAGTGCTGAGGGGAATCCCTCATCCCTGACGTCAGTGTACACTCCGCGCCGAATGCCGATGGATCCACTCGCTCTTGCGCGCCAGCTCATCGACATCTCCTCACCGACGGGCGAAGAGCTCGCGATGGGGAATCACATGTTCGGGCTTCTGTCGGATCTCGGATATCGGTGTCAGAAGCAGGAGGCCGCGCCGGATCGCTTCAATGTGCTGGCGCTCGCCGGAGGCAATCCGCGCGTCGTGCTCAACACGCACATCGACACCGTGCCGCCATGGTTCGCGTCGCGCGAGGATGATGAGTACATCTACGGCCGCGGCGCGTGCGATACGAAAGGCATTCTCGCGGCGATGGTTGCAGCCGGTGAGCGGTTGCGCGCCGATGGCATCAACGACTTCGCGATGCTGCTCGTGGTTGGGGAAGAGACCGACTCGATCGGCGCCAAGTCGGCGAATGTCGCGTTCCGGGATCTCGGCTCCCGCTACGTGCTGGTCGGCGAGCCGACCGAGTCGAAGTTCGCTCGTGCGTCGAAAGGTGCGCTGACCGCGTTCGTGCGATTCGACGGCATCGCCGCACATTCGGCCTATCCCCACCTCGGCGATTCGGCGATCAGGAAGATGGTCGCGGCGATCCAGGACATCCACGCCGCAGAGTGGGGCCGCGACGACATCCTCGGCGATGCGACGGTGAATGTCGGAGTCGTGAGTGGCGGCGTGAAGCCGAACATCATTCCGGCCGAAGCCGAGTGCCAGCTCATGTTCCGCCTCGTGACGACGCCGGAGGATGTGCGCGCGCGCCTCGAGAAGATCATCCAGCCGCACGGCGGCCGCATCACCTGGACGCACGGCAATCCGCCGCAGCACATGATCGTCCCCGATGGCGCGCCGTCGACGATCGTCGCATTCAACACCGACGTGCCCCACCTCTCAGCACTGGGCAAACCGCTGTTGTTCGGCCCAGGCTCGATCCTCGACGCCCACGGCGTCGATGAGAAGATCGGAAAGAGGGAACTGCTGGAGGCGGTCAGTAGTTACTATGAAGCAGTGGCCCAACTGGCAAGGGGATAGGACAATGGGACCTATAGGACCTATGGGACCTATAGGGAGCCACCCATAGGTCCTATAGGTCCCATCCGTCCCATAGTCCCATCTCAACAACCATGACCAAACTCACTGAAGAAATCTTTCTCATTGCCGCTGTGCGCACTCCCATTGGGAAGTTCGGCGGGGCGCTTGCTTCGATGACTGCGGCGCAACTCGGGATCGAGTCGGCGAAGGCGACGCTTTCCCGCAGCGGGATCGATCCTGCGGATGTCGACGAAGTCATCTTCGGCAACGCGCGCCAGGCGGGCGTCGGTCCGAACGTCGCGCGGCAGGTCGCGATCAAGAGCGGTCTGCGGCACGAGACGCCGGCGTATACGGTCAATCAGGCGTGCGGCTCGGGCCTTCGCGCCATCATGAACGCCGCCGATCAGATCCGCCTCGGGCAGGCGAATGTCGTGCTCGCCGGCGGCACCGAATCGATGTCGAACACGCCGTACCTCCTCACGCGGGCGCGCTGGGGACAGCGCATGGGGCACGGCGAGCTGATCGACGGCATGTACCGCGATGGCTTTCAGTGCCCGCTCGCCGATGAGCTCATGGGCTCCACGGCGGAGACGCTCGCCGAGCAGTACGGCATTTCGCGCGAAGAGCAGGACAGGTTCGCCGTCGAGTCGCAGGTGAAGGCCGGACGCGCGTACGAAGAAGAGCGATTCAAGGACGAGATCATCCCGCTCGAGAAGCTGAAGACGGATGAGCATCCGCGCTTCGATGTCGATCTGGGATCGATGGCGAAACTGCCTCCGGTGTTTCGGAAAAACGGGACGGTGCACGCGGGCAATTCGAGCGGAGTGACTGATGGCGCGTCGTCGATGCTCGTGGCGTCCGGCGTGTCGGTCGAGAAGCTGGGCCTGCAGCCGATGGCGCGGGTCGTCGGTTACGCACAGGCCGGAGTCGATCCGAAAGTGATGGGACTCGGGCCGGTCCCGGCGACGCGCGCGCTGCTGGCGGATGTCGACATGACCCTCGACGACATCGATCTCATCGAGTTGAATGAGGCATTCGCGGCGCAGGTGCTCGCCTGCGACCGCGAGCTGCATCTCGATCATGCGAAGCTGAACGTGCACGGCGGCTCGATCGCGCTCGGGCATCCGATCGGCTGCACCGGTGCGCGCATCACGACGACGCTCCTCCACGCGCTGCACTCGCACCAGAAGAAGCTCGGGCTGGCCACGCTCTGCATTAGCGGAGGAATGGGGATCAGCCTGCTCGTCGAACGATGCTGACGTTCACCGACTCGCATTGTCATCTCACGATGGCGGACGCCGCCGCTGCGCTCGATCGCGCGCGTGCCGGCGGCGTGCGCGGCTTCGTCGTTCCGGCGACGAAACTCGACGACTCGCCGCAGGCGATCGCGATCGCGCAGCAGCATCCCGACGTCTGGGCCGCGGCCGGCTTCCATCCGCACGATGCGAAGGATTGCGATGATGCCGCATTCGCGAGGATCGAGGCGCTTGCGAAATCGGATCGTGTGGTCGCCGTCGGCGAGTGCGGGCTCGACTACCACTACATGCACTCGCCGCGAGAGACGCAGATCGCGGTCTTCGAGCGCCACATCGGGCTGGCGAAGAAACTCGATCTTCCGCTGATCGTGCACAACCGCGAGTCGACGGAGGACATGGTGGCGATTCTGTCGAAGAGCGGCGCGCGCGGCGTGCTGCACTCGTACACCGAATCGCTGGAGGTCGCGCAGCGGCTGGTCGGTCTCGGCTGGTATATCTCGTTCTCGGGCATCGTGACGTTCCGCACGGCGGAGCCGCTGCGCGAGGTCGCGCGCGCCCTGCCGCGCGATCGCGTGCTGATCGAGACCGACACTCCGTATCTCGCGCCGGTTCCGTATCGCGGCAAAGAGAACGAGCCTGCGTACGTGGTGAAAATCGCGGAGCTGCTTGCCTCGCTCTGGAACGTGCCGCTGGACGTGGTGGCGCAGCAGACGACCGTGAATTTCGAGCGTGCGTTCGGAGTTACACTGCCGCTCGCGCAATGACAGACCGCCCTGATCTCTCCGTCGTTTTTCCCGTTTACAACGAGGAAGAAAACGTGCCGATTCTTCTCGGCGAGATCGCGAAGGCACTCGAAGGCAAGGGCTGGTCCTACGAGATCGTCGCGGTCGATGACGGCTCGCGCGATCGCAGTCTCGAGGTCCTGCGCGATCAGCGCGCGAAGCATCCGACGCTGCGCGTGCTGGCGTTCGAGAAAAACAGCGGTCAGACCGCGGCACTCGATGCCGCGTGGCGCGCGGCGCGCGGAACATTCGTCGTCTCACTCGATGCCGATCTGCAGAATGATCCGGCCGACATCCCGCTGATGATGAAGAAGCTCGAGGAGAGCGGCGCCGACATGGTCATCGGCGTGCGGGTCAACCGCAACGACACCTGGTCTCGCAGGATGCAGTCGCGCATCGGCAACGGCGTCCGCAACTGGATCACGAAGGACAACATCACCGACACCGGCTGCTCGCTCAAGCTCGTGCGGCGCGAGGCGATCGATCGCGTGACGCTCTACACGGGCATGCACCGCTTTCTGCCGACGCTCGTCCGTCTGCGCGGATACAAGGTGATCGAGATGCCGGTGAATCATCGGGCGCGGCGCTTCGGCGTCTCGAAGTACGGCGCGATGAATCGCGCGTTCCGCGGACTCGCGGATTGCCTCGCCGTCCGCTGGATGTCGAAGCGGATGCTCGACTACAAAGTCCGCGAGGAAGGTCCCGTTCATCCCCTGCGCGAGGGATCATCGGAGCAGCCGCGATGATCTGCGCCATGGATGCGGTGCCTCCACTGACCTCTCCTTGCGCTCGGGATGAAGTCTGATGAACTGGGATCTCTGGCTCGTCATCGGTTTCGCCGGCCAGTTCATCTTCGCTGCACGCTTCATCGTCCAGTGGATCGCCTCGGAGCGCGAGAAGCGCAGTCACGTCCCGATCCAGTTCTGGTATCTCTCGCTCGTCGGTGGTGCGATCACGACCGCCTACGCAATCCATCGCCGCGATCCCGTGTTCATCGTGGGACAGGCATCGGGCTTGATCGTGTACATCCGGAACCTGATGCTGATCCGCCGCCATGTTGAGTCAGACACAACGCAGACAACTTCTCAGGATCGCGCGTGAGTCGATCGAGGCCGTGCTCGATGGCCGCGCACCGCACCTCGAAGACAGCGCAGTCGATGAAGAGCTGCGGCGTCCCGCCGGTGCGTTCGTCACGCTGACGAAGCATGACGAGTTGCGCGGCTGTATCGGGTCGATTCAGGCGGTCGCTCCACTCCATCGTGCCGTCTCGATGAGCGCGGTGAACGCGGCATTTCGCGATCCGCGATTCTTTCCGCTCGACAAGCGCGAGTATCCGGAGATCGAGATCGAGATCTCGGTGATGGGGCCGATCGAGCCGGTGGGCTCGATCGACGAGATCGTCACCGGCCGTGATGGTCTCATCATCTCTCGCGGCCATCAGGCAGGCCTGCTTCTCCCGCAGGTTGCCAGCGAGTATGGCTGGACGCGCGAAGAGTTTCTCGAGCACACGTGCAGAAAGGCCGGATTGCCCCCGAACGCATGGCGGGAGCGGGGTACGAAGATCGAAAAGTTTTCTGCGGAAGTCTTTGGAGAAAAAGACACTTAGCTTGAGTTGCAGCCTCATCCGGCAATATTCCGGTCCCGCCGTGTCGTTTAACTCGGCACTTTGGCAAATAACAAGTTAGCCACGGCCCGGGCCCGTTTCCGTCTCGCATCGCAAAAACGACCGATCCTCCGCTTTCTCGGCGGCCGCGGAGCAGCTTCGCTCGCTCTCGCTGGCGTCCTTTCGGCTGGAGGACTCACGCAGATGATGGATGGCGTGCACTTCCTCGTGAAGAAAGATCTCGATGCCGTTCGTGTCGTGAAGGAGCAGGGGAGAAACGCCGAGGTCGTTGCGAAGATCGATGACGGCTTCGCAGGCAACTCGCTCTTCAAGCTGTCGCGCGCGCTTCCCTCGTCGTTCGTCACGCGGCAGAACTCCCTCTTCAACGACCGTTGGGTCGTCGATCCCGCCGCGCCGCAGCAGCAGCATCGCGATGTGTTCCATGAAGAGATGGCGCGCTTCAACACGGCGATCCGCCGCGACTTCTTCCAGAACGCGGTGCCTTTCGGCGACATCATTCACGAGAAGGCGCAGAAGTACGATCTCGATCCGGCGCTCGTCGCCGCAGTCGTCGAGACCGAATCGCGCTTTCGTACGAATGCCCGCTCGCAGGTCGGCGCACGCGGACTCATGCAGTTGATGCCGCGCACCGGACGGTGGATGGGCGCCAACAACCTCTACGATCCCGAGCAGAACGTCGAGGCCGGAACGAAGTACCTCAAGTACCTTTCGCAGCGCTTCGATGGAAATCTGAACAAGACGATCGCCGCATACAACGCCGGCGAAGGAAACGTGAAGCGCTACAACGGCGTGCCTCCGTTCCGCGAGACGCGCCAGTACGTGAAGAAAGTCCTCACCCGCTATCAGACGCGCCAGCAGCAACTGAAGAAGTATCAGGAAGGCGGCACAGCCCCGGCAGATGTTCTGGCCGTGCGGTAGCTTCACGCTGCGCCTTTGACAGATATCCCCTTGTGAGTTAACGTTTTCGGGTCAATTTGTCTCGAAATTCTGGGAGGGGACAATGGTCAGTGTGCGTCGGGTGGCTCCCGTTCTCCTGCTTGTGATGGCGATTCCTGTCTTCGCCGCGGCGAAGAAATCGTCGTCGCATCCCCCGCGTGAGCTCCATCGCGTCGGTGATCACTACACCGCGTATAACCCGCCTGACCCTTCGACGTATCCCGCGAATGCCAAGACCTACACGATCAAGGCTGGCGATACGCTTTGGGCACTTGGCAATCAGTTTTATGGGAACGCCTACCTCTGGCCGCAGTTGTGGGAGGCGAACACCTGGATCACGGACGCCCACTGGATCTATCCGGGCGATGTCGTGCTCGTCCAGGGCGAGGGCACGCAACAGACGGCGAACGTCGACACCGGCACCGCAGCGACTACGCATACCGCGACCGAGACCTCCTCGGCACAGATGCCGGTCACGACGGCTGAGGTGTCGCCCGTGGTTGGGCCGCCGGTTCCGCTCGGAAACGAAGCCGACATCTACTGCTTCGGTTATCTCGGCGATCCGAACGAATCGATGCCGAACTCGATCTCGTCATTCGAAGATGTGGAAGTCCTCTACCAGCCGGGTGCCGAAGAGCAGACCAACGGCGTCTCGATGGGAGATCTGATCTACATCAACGGCGGGACCGCGACCGGCATCAATCCGGGTGAGGTCTATCAGGTCGTCGAGCCGGGCGACCTCGTCTATCACCCCCGCACCAACAAGCTCCTCGGCCGCTACTACGATTTCCGCGGACAGATCAAAGTCCTCTGCGCCGATGATCATCACGCGCGCGCCGTCGTCACGGACGCCTGCAAGGAGATGCACGCAGGCGCGAAGCTGAAGCCGTGGCCGCAGCTTCCGATTCCTCTCGCGCGCATCCCGGCGATGCCGGGCTTCTGCGACGATCCCAACGGAAAGACCGGCGGCTACATCGTTTCCTCACTCGGATGGGAAGGTGCGCTCGCCGAAGGCAATCTCGTGATGATCGATCTCGGCCGCGATGATCAGGTGCAGCCGGGCGATTTCTTCACGGTCTGGCGCGAGAGCCCCGTCGCGGGCCAGCCGCGTCAGGTCCTCGGCGAGATCGGCGTGCTGACGACCGAGGCGCACACGGCAACGGCGCGCGTGCTCGACATGCGCCGGACGATGATCGCGGGCGATCACATCGAGGCGAAATAGGGTTCGAAGATTACTGGGGCTCTGGGTCGCTGGGTTGGCTGGTGATTTGTTTCTCACCGGGCGCTCAGCGCCCTAGAGCCCCAGTGCCCTTTCCTATACAATCCCCCGGCTCGGGTCCATAGCTCAGCGGTTAGAGCTACCGGCTCATAACCGGCAGGTCCCAGGTTCGAATCCTGGTGGACCCACCAGACACGTGATGACACGACTGATCATTCTTCATCGATACCATCCGCACAATGCGGCCAAACCGTTTCGCACAGGCGTTCCGATCGAGGAACGCCTTTTTTGTCTCCGGAGGAGCTGTTGAGCGTAGACGTCGAAAAATTGTGGGAGTTGCAGTCCGTTCTTTCTCAGCTGGCCGACCGCGAAAAGGCGATGAGCGTCAAGCCGGAAGCCTTCGCAGAAGTCGACCGTGAGTTTCAGTCCGTCAACGACGAGATGCTCCGGCTGAATCAGTCTCTCGAAACACTCGGGAAAGAACACCGCCGCGTCGAAGGGGAGTTGTCCGACTCGCAGGAGCTGCTCAAGAAATATCAGGGCACGCTGATGCAGGTGAAGAATCAGCAGCAATATGCGGCGGCGTGGAAGGAAATCGAGGTCGCGCGCAAGCATGTCAAGGAGCTCGAGGAATCGGCGCTCAAGACGATGTCGGAGATCGAAGGGATTCAGAAACAGCTCGACGACCGGCAGTCTTCTTACGACGGCCTGAAAGCGCGCCACGATGAGGCGCATGCGGCGTGGCAGGCTTCGCTCGGCGATCTTCGCGGCGAAGCGGAAGCGCTGCGTAAGAAGGCCGGCGAGCTCGAGGCCGCATTGCCGGAGCAGGAGCGCCGCGAGTTTCAGAGAGCGTTCAAACAGCGCGGCGGCATTGCCGTCTCCCGCGTGACGAACGACTCGTGCTCGACGTGCCGCACGCGCATTCGTCCCGCACTCTCGCAGCGGTTGCGCCGCGGCGAGCTTGTCACGTGCGAAGGCTGTCATCGCATTCTCTATCTGGAGAAGACGCAGGCTTGAACATGAGGGCGAAAACGATGAGCCGCGGCTTTCAGCGGTTCTCGATCCGGCACGCGCTGCGCGGCGGGGAAAGCCGCGTGCTGGAGAGGCGTCCGGACTGATGCTCGACCGCGAAGCCATTCGCGCGAACGTTGCCGCAGTCGAATCGAAGATCGCCGCGGCGTGCGCACGTGCCGGCCGTTCCCCCGATGAGGTGACGCTGGTCGCGGTGACGAAGACGTTCCCCGCAATCGCCGTCGATGACGCGGCCGCCGCCGGCATCACGAACGTCGGCGAGAACCGCGTGCAGGAAGCGCGCGACAAACGGCCGGAGACCACGTCTAACGTTCGCTGGCATCTCATCGGACATCTGCAGTCGAACAAAGCAAAGGACGCGGTGAAGTTGTTCGACGTGATTCAGAGCGTCGACTCGATCGAGCTCGCGGAAAAACTCGCGCGCGCCGCCGGCAGCAGGAAGCTCGAGGTTCTGCTGCAGATCAACATCGGCCGCGAGCCGCAGAAGAGCGGCATCGCGCCGGAAGAGACCGCGGCTGCGGTGAAGCAGATTCAGTCCCTCGGCCCGCTCGATCTGCGCGGCCTGATGATCATCCCTCCTCATGGAACCATCGACGAAGCGCGCGCGTTCTTTCGTGAGACGCGCAGGATGCGCGACGATCTCGGATTGCGGGAGCTGTCGATGGGCATGAGCGAGGACTATGAGATTGCGATCGAAGAGGGTGCGACGATCGTCCGCGTCGGGCGTGCGATCTTCGGAGAGCGCGGATGAGACGAGGGCTTGCGATCGACCCGTTGCTCGGGTGGGTGTATCTGATCTTCGACATCATCAGTTGGACGATCCTCGCGTGGGTGATCGTCTCCTGGGCCCACTTCTTCGCCTCGCACACGTCGTTCCGCTGGCGCTATCGCGGCGCGTTCCATCTGCTGACGCAGATCAACGACATCTTCACGCGCATGACATGGCCGCTGCTCCGGCCGATCCGGCGGCGGTTGAACCGTTACGACACCGCGGGCATCGACTGGTCGCCGATGATTCTGCTGATCATCATCTGGCTGCTGAAGGCCCTGATCGAAGTCGGCCGTAATCTCCTGTTACAATAACTCGCTGCTGTTCGTGCCGGGAGGGGATGATGCAGAATCTGACGCCACTCGAGATCCAGAAGGCCACCTTCTCGAAGAAGTTCAAGGGCTACAACCCGGACGAAGTGCGCGGTTACCTCTTTCTCGTTGCGGAAGAAGTCGAGCGCGTGCTGAAGATGAACGACGATCTGATGCGCGAGAACGCGCATCTGCGCGAGGACCTCGACGAGCACACCGCGCGCGAGCGCATCCTCAAGGACACGCTCCTCTCCGCGCAGCGCGTATCGGAGGAAGTGAAGACGAATGCGCACAAGGAAGCGGAGCTGATCGTCAAGGATGCCGAGCTCCTCTCCGAACGGCTCGTCGCGCAGGCGATGTCGCGCGTGAGTGATCTGGAGCGCTCGATTCAGGATCTCAAGCTCGAGCGGAAGTCGGTGCGCGCACGGTTGCAGGCGACGCTCGATCTCGTGCAGCAGATGATCGCGCTCGACGTGGAACAGGAGCAGAACGAGCTGCCGATCACGTCCATGCGCCGCGGCTAGCCGCAGTTCATCCTGAGCGAAGCGAAGGATCAATCAAGGCGCAGGGATCTTCGTGCCAAAGGCGCTGGCCAAAGCCGCTGTCATGGGGTTGCGTTGCGCGGCGCCTTGGTTGATGCTTCGCTGCACTCAGCATGAAACTCGTCCGCAACCTCCGACAACTCGCTACTCCCACGGGCCGCGGCGGTCTTCGCGGTGCTGCGATGCGCAACCTCACCGTTCACGACGGCGCAGCCATCGTGATCGACGGCGAGCGGATCGTGTATGCCGGGCCCGAGAAGGGCATGCCGCGCTTCGACATCACGGAAGACGTCGATGCGAACGGTGCGACCGCGATTCCCGGCTTCGTCGATACGCACACGCATCTGCCCTTCGCAGGCTTCCGCGAATCGGAGTTCAACCGGCGGCTGCAGGGTGAGACGTACGAGCAGATCGCGGCATCCGGTGGCGGCATCGCATCCACGGTACGCACGACGCGCGCGGCATCCGAGGAGCAGCTCACGCAGAACGTGCTCGAACGGACGCGGATGATGGCGCGTTATGGAACGACGACCGCAGAGGCGAAAAGCGGATACGGGCTGGACGTCGAGTGTGAGCTGAAACAACTGCGCGCCATCCGGGCCGCGCGCGAGGAGTCGCCGGTGCGCCTCGTCGCGACCTGTCTCGCCGCGCACGAGTTTCCTCCGGAATCGCGAGGCAGCGCAGCGGCGCGCGAAGGATGGGTCTCCACGATCATCGGCGAGATCCTGCCGCGCGTGCAGGAGGAAGGCCTCGCGACGTTCTGCGATGCGTTCGTGGAGCGCGGCGTCTTCACCCGCGACGAAGGAGAGCGCGTGTTGCGCGCCGGCGCAGAGCTGGGGATGATTCCCCGCCTTCACGCCGATGAGCTGTCGGATACGGAAGGCGCATCGCTCGCAGCCCAACTCGGCGCTGCATCCGCGGATCACCTGATGTACATCGGCGACCACGGCATCCGCGCCCTCGCCGCCTCGGAGACCGTCGCGAACCTGCTGCCCGCGACGAGCTTCTTCCTGATGTCCGAGCGCTATGCGCCGGCGCGGCAGCTCATCGACGAGGGGGCGTATGTCTCCCTCTCGACGGATTGCAATCCCGGATCGTCGATGACGGAGTCGATGCAGGTCGTCATTCAGCTCGCGACGCTGCGGATGAAGATGACGGTCGAGGAGGCGCTGACCGCCGCCACGCTCAACGGCGCATATTCGCTTCGTCTCGCCGCGGAGACAGGCTCGCTCGAAGCGGGAAAACGGGCGGACTTCATCCTTCTCGATGCTCCGTCGTATCTCCATCTCGTCTATCACTTCGGAGTGAATCTGATCCGCGAAGTGTGGCGCGACGGACGCCGCGTCGTCTGACCGTCCGCAAAACCGAACACGACCGGCCTCCGGATGAGCCACCTTCGGGCGTTCGCGAGCTCTTCGCAGAGAGCAACGATATGGCAGAGCCATTGCGATGAGGCAGCCTCAACGACAGCAGCTGACAGGAGATCGCAATGACCCGGACGATCCTCTCCCTCGCCTTTGCCCCATTTCTTCTCGTGGCGTGTGCCACGGCGCCGAAGCCGCTTCCTGAGCCGGATCCGGTGAAGGATCCGACGATCATCGGCTCGATCGACGAAGGTGCGCGGCAGGCTTCGATCGAAGCCGCAGCCGTTTCGAAGAGTGCCCGTCGCGCGGGACGCGTGGCTGGAGTTCTCGCCGCGGTGTTGACGGGCCCGGATCACAAGGACTGGTGCGACGTCGTCGCGCGCTACACGATCGCGCACGACCTCGTGGAAGGCGCGATGACGGCTGCTGCCGCCTCGCGCGGCATGCGCGACGGGGCGAAGCGCGGTCTCGTGCTCGATCAGCAGTTTGCGGAGTTGCACGACATCGAGGGCATCGACGTCTTTCGTCCGGAACCTTCACTGATCGTCGCCCGCCTTGGTGCAGCGCCGAGTCAGAAGATGCTGGCTGCGGTCGCGCTGGTCTTCATCAATCGCGAGGAGAGGGCGATCGACATCGAAGCGCCCGGCGATTCCGCCGAATCGATCCGCGCGCAGCTCATCGACCTCGGAGTGCCCGCGAGCAGCATGGCGGCGTTTCGCAACGAGGGGTTTGATGGCGTGGTGTTGCGCGTGAGCTACAGGGATTGATGGGACGGATGGGACTGATGGGACTGATGGGACGGATGGGTCCCGCGTCCGGTCTGCGTTGGCAATCCGATTGCGATAGGCACTGCCAGTCGTCGATCGGTTCCATGGAGAAAATCATGAAAAAGTCCAGCATTTCCGCGGCAAAAGTGGCAGGAGCGGGGGCTCTTGCCGTGCTCCTGGCGTCGTCCGTTTTTGCGGAGGATCGTCCCCAGGACAGTACATGGCGTGACCGGCAGCACCGCGATGGCAGTGTGAGCCGTGAAAGCGGCGATCGCCCCGATCGGCAGGAGCGGCGTGGCGAGGAACAGCGGCCGCGTGACAACGAGTCGTACCGGAACGATCAGCCGCGCAACGACGACGGCTATCGCGGCAACGACCGCCATCGCAACGACGATGGCTATCGCAACAACAACGATGGCTATCGCAACAACGACAATCGTTCCCGCGATCACAATCGCTCGAACGACCGCTATCGCTCCAACGACCGCTATCGCAATTACGAGCGCTATGACGCGCACCGCAGCTACCGCAACAACGATCGCATCTGGATGCACGGCCGCCTGAACCGCTACTACCACGAGCGGGGTGGATATCGCGTCTGGATCGACGGCGGCCGCTATTCGTACTGGGTGCCTGAGGTCTACTGGCGTCCCAACTGGCGTGTCGGCATCGACCTCAGCCTCGGCGGCATCTTCCGCGACGGCGTCATCTACAGCGATGTCTATGACGATCCGTACTACGACGACAGCTACTATGGGGGTGCGTATTCGAACGACATCCTCAGCGGCTACGTCGATCGCGTCGACTATCGCACCGGCACGATGTGGGTGCGCGACGGGCGCAGCGGCCGCGAGTTCGTCGTCGATACGCGTTCGATCGATCCGCGCTACAACCGCATCGACGCACGCGACGTCCAGCGCGGCGATCGCGTGACGTTCGCAGGCTCGTTCACGCGCGGCGGAGTGTTCATCGCCGACCGAATCGACTCCATCAACACTCGCTACTGAGACCGGGATGTGCGGGCGAGGCGTCCGCACATCCTCAGACGTTCTGCCACACCGAGATCGCGATGAGCGCCTGCGCGGCGACGTAGGTGCTCATGATCACGGCCTGCGCCGCGCGGAAGCGGATGCGAAAGCGATCGATCGCGAGCACGCCATCCGAAACGACGAACAGGCATGCGCCGATTGCCGCCATCATCGTGAACGCCGAAGGCATCGCCGCCGCGCGTACGAGCGCCTGCCACGCCATCGTCGTCAATGCGGCGACGTAGACCACGACCGGAATCCGCAGCGGCCCGAGGCGGGACCAGAGGAGCGTGAGGACGGCGAGGGCCGCGAGCAGCAGCGGCAGCGCGAGCAGCGGACGCTGTCCGAGGCGTGTGCCGTTGAGGAAGGCGATGATGTAGGCGATGTGCGCGATGAGAAAGCTGATCAGACCTGCGATGAAATGATCGCGAGGCAGCATGAGGAAGATGTCACCCGCAAGCGAGAAGAGCAGCCCGGCGAGGATCGGGCGCTGATATGCGGGATCGCCGTGAGCAAGCGCGGCAGCGACGATCAGCAGCGTCGTCGTGAGCGGCTTCGCGATGTAGACGACGCGGCGCCGGCCGGCGTATTCCGCGTAAATGTGCGTCACTGCCGACGCTGCCGCCGCGGCGATGAGGATCCACATCATGACGCGCCCGCGATCGCCGTAAGGCGCGCGTAGAGAATCTCCGCTGCATCGTTCTTCGCCTCGTGCGTGCATCCGGCGATGTGCGGCGTCACGATCAGGCGCGGATCGTCCGGGAACGTGCGGTTGGCAGGCTCGATCTCGAAGACGTCGGCGGAGAGTCCGGAGAGATGTCCCGACTCCAGCGCGGAGAGCGCTGCATCGAGGTCGAGCACTTCGCCGCGCGCGGCATTGATCAGGATCGCACCGCGCGGCATCACGGAGAGCTCCACTGCGCCGATCATCCGCCGCGTCTCATGCGTCAGCGGCACATGCAGCGTCACGATGTCGCTCGTCCCGAGCAATTCCTGCAGCGACTCGGCCCGCGCCGCGATTCCGAACTCTTCGATGTACGGGTCATACGCGGTGATCTTCATGCCGAAGGCATTCGCCAGCCGCGCCACTCTGCGCCCCACGTTCCCCAGCCCGACGATGCCGAGCGCGTAGTGCCGCAGCTCGTGACGCGTCGCGCAGTCGCCGCGCTTCCATTCGCCGCGCTGCATCTCCCGGACATACAGCGGCACGGTGCGCGTCAGCGTGATCATCTGGCCGATCACCAGTTCCGCGACGGCATTCGCATTGATGCCCGGCAGATGAATGATGGCGATGCCGCGGCGCTCTGCTTCGCCGGTGTCGATGTTGTCGATGCCGCTCGTTCCCTGTGCGATCCAGCGCGCCTTCGGCGCTCGATCGAGCATGGCTGCGTCGACGCGGTTGATCGTTCTCGTGATCAGCACGTCGGCCGTACCGATCTCTCCGGTCAGCTCGAACCGCGCGTCGCCCCGCAGCAAGGCGATCAGCCGCGGCTCGACCTCGGCGGCGATGAAGACTGCGATCGTCATTCGCGCAGTGTATGACGTGTCTCGTGTGGTTGTCCGCGATGACGGTAAACTGCACGCGCTTGAACCTTCGTAAGCATTCGGCGGCGCTGATCGCGCTCGGCGTGTTCCACTTCATCTATTTCTTCCCCGTGCTCTTCATGGGGCGTGTCGTCTCTCCGAACGACGTCTTTCTCAACCATGATCCGTGGGCGCTGTATCGCGACATCCCGACGCAGAACTCGCTGCTCAGCGATCCGCCGACGTCGTATTACACGCTGATGTCGCTCGTGCGCGGCGAGACGCAGGCGTTTCACTGGAATCCCTTCATCGCCAGCGGCATCCCCGGCTGGGGCGCATGGGGAGCGGCGGTGCTCTCGCCGTTCGTCCTCATTCCGTCGCTCGCCGTGCCGCTGACGTGGGTGTACACCGCGATCATCTTTCTGAAGCTGAACGCGGCCTTCTGCTTCGCCTATCTCTGGCTTCGCGAAGAGCGCCTCGGCAAGCGCGGCGCGGCCGCCGGCGCACTGATCGCTGCCGCCGCAGGAGTGATCACCGTTCGCTGGCTGTGGCAATCGACGAATGCCTCGGCTCTTTATCCAGCGCTCCTATGGCTCGTGCGGCGTGCGTTCAACGGCAAGCGGAATTCGATTCCGCTGATGATCGTCGTCGCGCTCGCGTATCTGCTCGCCGGTTTTCCGGCGACCGTGGCGTATGGCGCGTACATCGCGTTTGTCTATGCGGTGTATCTGTCGATCAGGACGCGAACGCTGCCGCGGCGCGAGATTCTCGCGGCGGCCGGCGCCACCGTCATCGCCCTGATGATCGCATCGCCGTCGCTCGTCCCTTATGCGCAGTTTCTGAGGCGCACAGGCTACCTCGCGATGCGCGAGCGCCTCAGCGTCGATTCGGCGTTTCCGCTGGCGCACCTCCGCCTTTTCCTTTTTCCCGATGCGCTGGGGAACAACGTCTACAAGAACTGGGTCGGCGATCCGCGCCTCAAGGCCTTCAACAATTACTACGAAGCGACGATCTACCTCGGCGTGACGACGCTAGTGCTGCTGCTGGTTGGGCTCTTCGCGCGGCGCGCGCGGGCGCGGTGGTTCTGGGCCGGCGCTCTCGTCGTGGTCGCCGCTGCCATGTTCGGCCTCGCTCCCTTTCTCGGCTACCTGCCGGGTCTGAAGTATTCGTACCTGACGCGGCTCTCGATCGTGCTGCCGCTGCCGGCTGCCTACCTCGCAGCGTCCGGCGCAGCGATGCTGTCGCGCAGGCGCGCGATCGCGGTGCTCATCGCGGCTGCTGTCGCCTGGGATCTCGGCCTCTTCGCCGGACGCTTCTCCGCGTATCTGGAGCCGGCCGACGCAGTGGTGCAGACGACGCCTACGATCGCGTTTCTGCAATCGCAGCCGCGCCCCTATCGCATCGCTCCGATGATGAACTACCTCTTCCCGAATTCCTCGGAGCTCTTCCGCGTCGAGGACATCCGCAGCCATTTCAGCTCGGAAGGGAAGTACCGGCAGCTCATGCAGCGGATCGATCCCAGCTGCTGGGGCGGTTGGGCGACCGTGCTGCAGTTCGACAGCCGCACGTTCAACTTCAGCGATCCCCTGGTCAGCATGCTCGGCGTGCGTTATGTGATCGAGCACAAGGCCATCGACATCATCAAGTGGTCGGTGTTCGCGGCGACGAAGCCGGGCGTCGTGGAGCGCGGCGGAGTGATGCTGCAGCCGGGCAGGATCATGGAGCGGACGATCACGCTCGATGCGGAGCCGTTCCATGCGATCGAGCTTCCGGTCGGCCCGGAGCCGGTCGTGAAGGCGGGTCCTCATCTCGAGGTCACGCTGCTGAAGAACAACGCGATCGTCTATCGCCGGAACTTCACACCGCAGGATTGTGATGCGGTCGGCAAGGTCTACGTGCCGTTGTCGCCGTACGCACGCGCGGGGGAGACGGTGGTGCTGCGTTTGCGGCCGGTGGGCATGCGCGCACGAATGCTCGGCGCCGCCGACAACTCGTTCTTCTACGGGCGTGTCACGAAGCCGCTCATCTTCGATCGCGAGCTGCGGGACGGCCGCATCTTCCGCAATGTGGCCGAGGTGCCGCGATTCCATCCGGTGTCGAAGCTGCGCGCGATGTCGGACGAAGAGATGCTTGCGCGGACGGACGTCGATTTTGCGCAGGAGGCGGTGGTGCCGCCGGGCAACGCGGCCGATGATGTGAAGTCAACGGACGCGAGGATCGCGAAGCTCGAGTACAGCGATGCGCGTCAGCGGCTCGAAGTCGCATCGTCCGCTCCATGGTTCCTCGCATCGTCGGAGAAGCTCACGCCGGAGCTGCGGATCACGATCGACGGAGTGGAGGCGAAGGCCGAGCCCATCAACATGCTGTTCGCCGGAGTGCGCGTGCCGGCCGGACGCCACGCCGTCGTCTTCGAACGGCGGCTCGCACGAGGGTGGTGGTGGGTGAGCGGGCTGGGAGCGGTGATGCTGTGCGGATTCGCGCTGGCCGGCATTCCGAGCAGGTTCACGCGGCCGCTGCGCCGCGACGAACAGCAGCCAGCCTGATCCCTGGTTTGCCGGGGCGAAAGGCCACGCATCAGCTGCACCGTTGAGTTAGACGCTGCTGCGAATATGTCCGTTCTGGCATACGTTCCAGTCGATGACGAATTAGCCGCTCGCTATCAGACGGTGGGCCGGAGTCCGGTGCAGCGGAATGTTAGACGCGGTTCACGATTTCCACCGAGCGTTCAGTTCGCGTTTCGTGCCATGACCCGGTCGCGCCGAGCGCACGCAACTAACGAGAGGGCGCAGCCATCACGTCCGTTCGGCGACGAGGATGATCTGGTACGCGAAGAGCGAGCGCCACATGCGGGTCACGAGCGACAGCACCTTTTCGCCGATGCGGAGAATGAGCTCCGGCGTGAAGCGGCCGATGATCAGGCGCAGCGGAACCGATGAGCCTCGTGTCTCCAGAATGCGGAACCCTGCGGCCTCGACTTCGCGGCGGATCGTGCGCAGCGTGTAGAAGCGGAGATGCGTGTTGTCCAGAATGCCGCGATCGCGATACTCGAACACGCCGAACAACAGACCGATGCGCACCGTGATGTTCGCGATGTTCGGGACGGAGATGAACACGCGGCCCCCCGGCGCGAGCGCACGGCGTATCGCCTGCAGCAGCGCCGGCGCATCGCGAAGGTGCTCGAGCACATCGGCGATCACGATCGCGTCGGCATCGCCCGGAAGATGCTTCACCTTTTCGAGATCGCTGATGACCGCGGCGTCGAAATGCTGATGCAGATCGACGATGCAGTCGGCGTTGTATTCGAAGCCGATCGTGCGCGAGAAGTGATCGCGCAGCGCCGCGCCGAGCTCTCCCCCCGCCGCGCCGAGGTCGAGGAGTTTGCCGCCCTGTTTCGAGTAGCGGTGGATGAGCTCGATCAGGATCCGATGGCTGCTCCCTTCGAAATCCTTGAAGGTGTAGACGTTCGGCATCAGTAGTCCGCCCACGCGCGGCCGTGCGCGTCGCGGCCCTTCGCACCGCTCCGCACGTTGACGATGAACGTCTCGCCCTTCTTCGAGCCGGGCGCGAAATCATCCGCGCTCACGCTCTCTTCGGTCTCCACCTGCCAGGTCCTCGTGCTGTGAGTGATCGGATCGCGCGGGATCGACGGCAACTCGTCGAGCGAGCGCGGATAGCGGCCGCTCCTCGCGCGGAACGCGGCGATGCTCGATCGAATGGCCGCGACCGCCGCCGTCATCTCGCGCTCGCGTGCCGCCTCTTCCTTCGCCTGGCGTTCACGCAAAAACAGAAGCGTCGTGGTGGTGACCATGAGGAGTGCGACGATAACAGCGATCCGGTACAAACGCATTGTTGAGTTCCGCGGCGGCGCCGTGATCCCTCCGCTCGCTGCGCTCGGTCGGGATGATCTCGACTACGTGATTCCTACTTCGCTGTTGTCGCCCACCATGAACCGGTAGGCCACCGGCTTGCGGTGCGTCCGGCCGATCTTCACGTTCTTGCCGATGAGGCTCGCTTCGATGCGGCCCGCGACATGACTCAGGCTCGAGTTCTCGAGCACGATGGAGTTCTCGATCTCGCACCGCTCGACGCTGCACTTGTTGCCGATCGACGTGTAGGGGCCGACGTACGCATGCACGATGCGCGCGTCCGCGCCGATGATCGCCGGGCCGCGCACGACGGAGTCGATGATCTGCGCGCCGGGCTCGATCACGACCTTGCCCTCGATCGAGCTGTCGTCGGTGATCGTCCCTCGCACATCGCGCTCGAACGTGTCGAGCACCGTGCGGTTCGCCTCCAGCATGTCCTCGATCTTGCCCGTGTCTTTCCACCAGCCCTTGACGATGTGCGGATGCACCGTGAAGCCGTTGTCGAGGAGCCACTGGATGGCGTCGGTGATCTCCAGCTCGCCGCGCTGCGAAGGCTTGATCGCCTTCGCCGCTTCGAAGATGTGCTCGTCGAACATGTAGACGCCGACCAGCGCGAGATCCGACTTCGGCTCCGGCGGTTTTTCCGTCAGTTTCAGCACGCGGCCGTTCGCATCGAGCTCGGCGACGCCGAACTGCGACGGGTTCGGAACGCGGGTGAGCAGAATCTCGCTGTTGCAGTCGATCGAGCGGTACTCCTCGACGAGCGGCGTAATGCCGTGCTGCAGGAGGTTGTCGCCGAGGTACATGACGAATGGCGAGTCACGCAGAAAATCCTCGGCCGTGAGAACGGCGTGCGCGAGTCCGCGCGGCGCGTCCTGCTCGATGTAATGGATGTTCGCGCCGAAGCGCGACCCGTCGCCGATGTTCTCGCGAATCTCGGGACCGGTTTCCGGCGAGACGATGATCGCGATGTCCTGGATGCCTGCCGCGACGATCGCCTCGATGCCGTACACGAGCACGGGCTTGTTCGCGACGGGAATGAGCTGCTTCGCGGAGGTGTACGTGAGCGGGCGCATACGCGTCCCCTTCCCTCCGCTGAGGATGAGACCCTTCATTTTCTGGTGGCGCATGGTGTTCGGCGGCGGAAGATACCACGACGGGGCGGATGGGACCGATAGGCCGGATAGGTAGAATCGCGAACCATGTCAGAACTGCCGCCCCCGCCGCCGCCGCCAAAACCATGGGCGACGCACATTCTTCTCGCGACGAATGTCGCCGTGTTTCTCGCGATGGTCCTCTCCGGAATCTCGATCATGCGTCCGACGGCGGCGGATCTCGTTCGCTGTGGCGCGGACTTCGGGCCGCTCACGCTCACGTCGCAGCCATGGCGCGCCGTCTCCGCGTCGTTTCTCCACATCGGCCTCATTCATCTCGCCCTCAACATGTGGTGCCTCTGGAACCTCGGGCCGCTGCTCGAGAGATTCATCGGCGTCGCGGGAACGCTGCTCGCGTATGTCGCCACCGGCATCGGCGCGGCGATCGCGAGCCTCACCTGGAATCCGATGCGCGTAAGCGCGGGCGCCTCCGGCGCAATCTTCGGAATCGTCGGAATGCTGATCTCGATCCTCTACTTCGCGAAGCTCGATCTGCATCCCGACGGGGTCCGTGCGCTGCTGCGGTATGTCGTTCAGTTCGCGGCGATGAATCTCGTCTACGGGCTGATGGGCGGCATCGACAACATGGCCCACCTCGGCGGGTTGATCACGGGGCTCGCCATCGGACTCGCTCTCAGCGGCGTGCTGGCGAATGCGTCTGCACGGTTCGCGATTCTGATCGGCGCGCTGGCTGTCGTGTCGGCGATGTTGATTCCGGTGCGGGTGATCAAGGCGAAGGATCTTCGGCCTTATCAGATTGAATCGCGGGGTGGAGTGCGGACGCCTCGTCCGCACATCCTTTAGTGCGTACCCACGGTGCCGACGTTCTTCAACGTGATGGCGATGCTGATGCTGTTCTCGCGCTTCTCGGTCGGCACGTAGACGAGGAATGAGCGGTACTCGACTGCGAGACCGTAGCACGAGCCGTTGCCGCCGAGGAGGTAGCGCTGCTCGAGGAACTTGCCGGTCTTCGCGTCGTAGTTGAGCTGGATGTCGCCGCGGATGCGGTCCTTCAGCAGGGAACTGCCGCTGTTGATGCGGATCTGGCTCGAGCCTCCGCTCGTCTGGCCCGGCTGCTTGAACGACGCGAACCAGGTGAACGAGAGGTACTTGTCGGTGTTCTTTCCGGTGCCGACGAGATTCGCGGAGAGGCTCGTCTGATCGACCTGATGCGAGACATTGCCGAACGTCGTCGACGCATCGAGAGTGATCGACTGATACGGATTCACGTGCAACTGCGCGACGAGCGGCGTGAACTTCTGATCCGCGGTGGTGATGCCCGTCGTCGAGCCTGTGCTGCCGCTGGTAACCGAGGTGAACGGCTTCGAGAGCGACACGGTCTGGCGAAGCGAGAACGACATGATCTCGCGCGGTGAGGCGTTGGGTCCCGCCTCCTTGCCGATGAGCCGCTGCGTGAGCGAGTACTCGACCGAGTCGCGCACGATCGGCAGGAACGGCGAATCGACCGTGTCGAAGCGGACGACCTTGTCCTGATCGTTCACGCTGCTCGTGTAGATGTAGCGGACGCGCGGCTCGATGAGGTGCTTCAGTTTCGTGAAGCCGCCGAGCTTCTTGCTGTAGATCTTCGAGAACGAAGGGCCGACCATCTCGACCTGTCCCTGCGCATAGCGTCGATTCACGGAATCGTCGACGGTCTGCTGCGGCATGCCGGAGACGCCCGTCGAATTCGGATCGAGACTCTGCGAGTAGTAGGTGTCGCGCACGGAGATCTGCGGGCGGATCGAGAGCCACGCCGGTGTTCGCAATTGCAGCGACAGCGTCGGGAAGAAATCGGCGCGGTAGTAATTCGCCTGCGGGCCGTTGATCAGACCCGAGGTCTCGAGATGCGAGGCGGACGACTCGAGCGAGAAATAGAGCGGCGAGCCGAGCACGCGCTGCGGATACATGCGCACCTGCAGCGACGGCAGTTGCTGGAACCGCTGCTTCAGGATCGGCGAATTGGGATCGGAGGGATCCGTGTGACCGAGGACGATGTCGCGCCGATCGGTGATGAGGTTGACGGAGTAACCGGGCCAGTTGCGCGTCAGATACGCGGATGAGTAGATGTTCGACAGCGTGTGCAGCCGCGGATCGCGCGACCAGCGGCGGAAGAAGTCGAGGTCCGAGTAGTCCTGCACGTCGACGACGCCGCGGAAGCCGCCCGGCAGATTGTCCTGCGCATGTTTGAACTGGTAGCTCCACTGCTCGCGGCCGGCTTCCTGATCGTGCACGGCTTGCGCGTTGAGCTCTCCGACCTTCACGTTCTGTGACGGCAGATAGCGGAGGGTCGTGCCGAGCCCGTTGTATCCCTTCTGACTCAGATCGCCGTAGAGCGTTGCGTCGACGCTGTCGCCGAAGGGGATGAAGTATCCGACCTCGAGGCGCGGCCCGAACGACCCGCCGAGGCTGATGCGCGGAATGAGCAGGCCCTGCGAACGATCCTTCTTCGTCGGCCAGAGAAGGCGCGGCGACCAGAGGATGGGAATGTCGTGCGCGCGGAACGACACATCGCGAAGGTGCGCGTAGTCGTCGACGGTGACCGTTGCGTCGCGCACGTGAAACGACCATGCCGGTTTGTCCAGATCGCACGACGTGAAGATGCCGTTCGTGAGGTGATACGTGTTCTCGTCGAGCTTCTCGATCTTGTCGCCGCCGAACGAGAGCGACTCGAACGTTCCCGTGCCGTTGAAGAACGTCCCCGTCTTGCTGTCGAGGTTGAACACCGAGTGATCGGCGGTGATGCGCGCCGGGCCCTGGTCGACGATGACGTGGCCTTCGGCGACGACGTCCTTCGTCTTCAGGTTGATCGTGACTTTGTCGGCGGTGAGCTTGATGTCCTGATAGAAGACGTGGACGTCGTTCTCGAGCAGCGCGTATTCATCCTTCTCGACCTCGACGCGGCCCTGTGGCGCGACGGTCCAGCGGACTTCGCCGCCCTTCTGCTTCGGGCCGGGGACGAATTTGAACTTCGTCTTCTGCTTGTAATACTGCCCCGCCTGTCCCATGTCTTTCCCCTGGGCGAGGAGTTGGGTGGCGGCGACGAGCAGGAGGAGAAAGAAGGTTGCGCCGCGGCGCAGAACAGTCGTCGTCATTCGCGGACTAATTGTATAGGAGGAGTGCGGACGGCTCGTCCGCACTACGCGTGATCGTCCGTCAGGTGTGCGGAGGAGGCGTCCGCGCTCCGCGAGGCGCCGCGCACGTCCTGGTCGATCCTCGCCATTTCCTGCAGTTCCATCCTGAGCTTGATGATCTCGACCTGATAGAGCCTCGCCTCATCCTCGGGGCGGTTGCGCTGCTGGCGTTTGCGCAGCGCGATCACGTTTGCGATTCGGACGAACTCCCGCCGTGCGCGCGGATCGGCCCAGCCCGCGGCGCCGAGGCGGCGGAAAGGATGGGCGACGATGCGCACGTCGCTGACGTCGATGAAGCCGAGGTTGGCCTCGTCCATCAGCTCGCGGGAGAGATCGCGCCACTGCTTGAGCAGCCCGGCAATGCCGAGGAGCGGGATGAGAATCGTGGCCGAGGTCGCGAGATCGCGCGGCGGCACGTCGATGAGTCGCACCGCGGCCGCGCCTCCGATGGCGAGCACTGCGCTGAGCGCGTCGATCGCGATCTGTTTCGCGCGGCGGCGCACATAGAACGCAGCGTAGGTGACGCCGTATGCCGAGATCGCGCCGGCGAGCACGCATTGCGCGAAGAGCACGCAGGCGTCGGCCTGCACGAACACCAGCGGCAGCGCTGCCGACGCGCCGGTGAGAGATCCGAGGAGCATGCCGTCGCCGGGCTCGCTCTCGCGGCCCGTGTGCCGCGACCAGAGAGCGGCGATCGTCAGCAACGCGCCGATCAGGGCGTAGTGCGGGTTCGCGAAAAAGAAAATGCAGCCCGCGATGAAACCGGTGACGGCCGGTGTCGCCGCATCGCGCCAGAAGATCGCGTCGACGGTCCGGAAGAAGCGGACGACCGCTACCCCGAGGAACAGCGCGACGATGAGGATGAGAGTGAGTAAATCGTCCGTCACCAGAGATCGGCCCCGCGATCATTCGAGCGAATTGGATGCCGGAGGAAGTAGCTGCGCGACCGCTGGATGTCCATCCGGATCTGATTCGTCAGCTCGAGCGCGGAGCGGAACTGCTGCTCGCGGCGGAGGAGCTGGTGGAAGTAGAGGCGGACCGTGTCGCCGTAGACGTTCGAGTCGAAGTCGAAGATGTGGCTCTCGATCGTGACCGCGTAGTTTTCGTAGAGTGTCGGCCGGACGCCGATGTTGGTCACGCTCTCGAAGGAGCGATCGAAGCTCTCGAAGCGGGAGGTCGTGATGTAGACGCCGGAGCCGGGATAGAGATCGTTCTGCGGATCGACGTTGACGGTCGGGAAGCCGATCTTGCGTCCGAGGCGGCGGCCGGTGGCGACGCGTCCGTCGATGAAGTAGTCGCGGCCGAGTGCGAGAGTGACGGCGCGCATCGCGCCCTTGGCGATCGCATCGCGCACGATCGAGCTCGAGACGCGAATGCCGCGAATCTTCACGTCATCCACACCTTCCACTTCGAAGCCGAAGCGCTGGCCGGCGGCGGTGAGCATGGCGAGAGTTCCTTCTCTTCCGGCGCCGAAGCAGAAGTCGCGGCCGATCCGCACTTCGCTCACCTTGAGCGCATTGGCGAGGAACTCCTCGATGAACCGCTCCGCGGTCCAGCGCGAGAACTCGTGAGTGAAGGGGACGATGAGAAGAGCATCGACGCCGATGTCGCGCATCAGCTCTTCCTTCTGGGCCATGGTGAGGATCTGTTTCGGCACGCGGTCAGGCGCGACGATCGAGAGCGGATGCGGATGAAAGGTGATGACAGCCGACAGCCTGCCGAGCTCGCGCGCGCGCTGGACGACGCGCCGGATGATGGCCTGATGGCCGACATGCATCCCATCGAAATTGCCGATGGTGGCGACGCAGCCGCGCGGCAGGTCGGTCTGTTTGAGAGGGTCTTGGAAAACGAGCATTGTCAGTTTCTGAAGTTTATCCTGAGCGCGGCGAAGGACCAGCCGCGGCGCCTGAAGTTCATCCTGAGCGCAGCGAAGGATCAGCCGGGGCGCCTGAAGTCTTATCCTGAGCGTAGCGAAGGATCAGCCGGGGCGCCGCGCAGGTTGAGGCGCGAGCGATGGATCATGGCACATGCATCCCGGCGCATTGATTGATTCTTCGCTGCGCTCAGAATGACGACGGGGAACGGATCAGCCGGG
>Ga0070741_10004664_pt1 | contig 31710 bp, 14 predicted proteins | sample Coa_R1_4_FD_66440 | JGI IMG/M metagenome (GOLD analysis project Ga0070741, IMG submission 66440) | Surface soil microbial communities from Centralia Pennsylvania, which are recovering from an underground coalmine fire - Coalmine... | ecosystem: Environmental > Terrestrial > Soil > Unclassified ... | reverse complement strand
ACCCCTATCTCTCGTGTACGCTGAGTAACCCAGTATGCGATGATACTGTAGATTCCGATTGAGGATAACACCAACGCCAGCACGCCGAACACGGCCATCAAATACGCGCCTATTCTGATGCCGGCCAGATCAAGCGCGATCTGTTCTTCCATCGATCTGATCTCAAACAGCGGGGCATCGCTGTCTATCTGCCGCACTTGCTCTCTTACTGCGGGGATTATCGCCATCGGATCGCCAGGCGTTCGGATTGCCAAAACCAGTCCATACTGTGCTCTTTGTGTTTGCGGCATGTACAATGTCGGCCTGGGGCCATTATCCGCCCAGGAGTAGCTTACCTTCCCTACAATACCAACAATCGTCATCCAGTTACCCACATTACTGCCAGGTTCAAGGCGGACTTTCTGCCCTATTGGATCCTGATTCGGCCAAAACCGATTCGCCATATCTTCACTTATTACAGCAACAAGCTGTGAGTCGAGGCTATCCGCATCGGTAAACAGGCGTCCTTTCAGCAGTGGGATTCGCATCGTCTTGAAGTAGTCTCCGGCGACGGCCTCGTTGTTAATCCTGGGCAGTTCTGCCTGGTTAGTGACGACGTGGCTTTCAATGTTGAATGGCGTTCTGGCGTAACTGTCGGTTGCAGGCAAAAAGCCCACAAGACCAACCGATTCGGCTCCCGGTAAAGCTTTTAGTCTTTCGGTGAGGCGATTGTAGAAATCAACTCTTTGAAAACGCTCCTTGTACTTTGATTCGAGCACTCGAACTTTCAGCGTCGCAACGTTCTTTGGATCTATTCCCAGGTTGGCATTCTTGATGTTGCTGAAGCCCCGGATTAATAGCCCGGATCCGACCAGAAGCGAGAGAGCCAATGAAATTTGACAAATCACCAGAGCCTTTCTCAATCGCAATCGTCCGCGCCCGGTCCCCGCACCGTAACTGCCATCCTTGAGAGCTTCCGTCAAATTCGGCCGCGAAGCCTGAAGCGCCGGCGCCAAACCAACTAACACGCCGGTCACTACCGCGATTCCAAGCGTAAACGCAAGCGTGTGATAATTTATTCCCGTGTATTGCCAGCCTGGTATCTGGCGCGTCCACTCTTCCGGCACCGATGACTTAATAACACCCACACCCCACTTCGCAATGAAGATGGACATCAGCCCACCGGTAAGGCTCAAGATAAGATTCTCTATCAATAATTGCCTGACGATTTGCCATCGACCTGCGCCCAGCGCTGTCCTGATGGCTATCTCTTTTTCCCTGGACGTTGCGCGAGCAAGCTGCAGATTTGCGATGTTCGTGCAGGCGATCAGCAGAACGAAGAACACAGTCAGTTCCAGGGTAATTAAAAATGCGTTGGTAATGTCATCGCTGAAATCACTGCGCATACTTGATAACCTGGCACCCCAGCCTTTATTTGTTTGCGAGTATTGGTCGGCCAGTTGAGCAGCCAACCCGGATAGCTCTGACTGTGCCTGAGCAAGCGTCACATCCTGTTTGACTCTGCCGATTGCAATATAATTATGATCAGCCCGATCATTCCATTCCTGTGGCGTCAGCGAAAGAGGAATCCAAATCTCAGATCTTACCGGGTAAGTGAATGTACTAGGCATTACTCCGATAACCACGTAATTCTCCGCATTAACTCGTATGGTTTGTCCTAAGAGATTAGGATTAGCGTCATAGTGATAACGCCAGAGGTGCTCGCTGATTACGATAACGCGGTTGTGTCCGGGTTGCTCTTCTTCCTGGGTAAAAGTGCGTCCCAAAATCGGAGGTAACTCAAGAACCTGGAAAAACGATGCTGTAGTTCTCGCGCCGTCGACCTGGTCGGGCTCGCCATAGCCGCTCAAGTTAAAAGTGTTACCCTCGATTGCGGCCAAATACCTGAATGATTTCAACCGCGATCGCCAATCCACGTAATTGGCCGCCGATATATCGGACGTAACATTGCTTTGCAGATTCCGAGTTTCTACAATCGAAACGATATGATCGAGATCGGGGAATGCCAGAGGTCGCAGGAACAACGAATCAACGAAACTGAAGATAACCGTATTAGCGCCAATCCCAAGCGCTAGCGTCAAAACAGCGGTAAGAGTAAAGACCGGCTGTTTGATCAGCAATCGAGCGGCGTAACGCGTATCCTGCCAAATCCTCTGCATAGCGATCTCGCTTTCCGGCAGGCGCTGATCGCTTGATCAGCCCTGCCATCAATTCAAATACAAGACGGTTAGCAGATGAGATTTATTAACAGCTAACTATTCGTAACGCAGCGACGATAACTGATCGACCTTAGTGGCCCTGCGCGCCGGAACAAAACAAGCCAGGAACGCTGTAAGAGCAAGCAAAAAAGAAATACCAATGAACGTCACCATATCTGTCGGGCTCACTTTATAGAGGAGTCCGGCCATGACCCGCGACATTCCGAACGACACCACAAGCCCTATTGCTATTCCCGTTGCGGCCAGCGTCATTCCCTGCCTCACGATCATTGCCAGAACATCTTTGCCTTGCGCTCCTAATGCCATGCGAATTCCGATTTCATGCGTTCGCTGAGCAACCGAATACGACATTACTCCATAGATCCCAATCACAGCCAGAATCAGAGCGATCACCGCAAACAAACCCAGCAGCAAAGCGTAGAACCGCGGCTGCGCCACTGATTCCGATTCCATCTGCTCCATCGTTTTTACATAACCGAACGACTGGTTCTTATCCACAGACCAGATTGCCTGTTCGATTGCTGGCATCATTGACGCCGGATCGCCTTTGGTCCGCACCATCACCATTGAAAGAAACCACGGGTGCTGAAGGTACGGAACATAGACTTCGGCGCGAGTCTCTTCAGCGACAGACTTCTGCTTTGTGTCGCCGACAACTCCAACGATCTCTACAGGCATGGGCTGGCCCACGATGTTAATCTGGATACGCTTGCCAATCGGATCTTGTTCCGCAAAATAACGACGAGCCATGGATTCATTGACAATCGCCACGCTCGGCGCGTCCATCCTGTCGTAATCGGTAAATTCCCTGCCGCGAAGCAGCGGAATTCCAAGAGCTTGAAAATAGTTCGGCGCAATCGTGCTGTAATAAGCGAACGGTTGATCATTCGGGTCTGTCGGTCTGTTCTCTATCTCAAAAGGGAAACCCATATTGAATCCGGCCAGCGGCGCGCTGACGTTCAAGGTCGCATACTCAACTCCAGGAAGCGTAGAGAGCTGATCCAGAGTCCGTTTGTAATAATCGGCCCACTTCTGCAAACTTCCGTATGGATTCGCGGTGAGATCTATCGTCAGCAACCGCTGTGTGTTAAAACCAATATCAGTCGTGATCAAGCGTTGAAAGCTCCTCAGCAACAAACCGCCACCGACCAGCAGCACCAGAGCCATCGCGATCTCCATCACCACCAGAAGACTCCGAGTCCGCTGCCTTCCTCGCCCGGCCGTCGCGCCACGCCCATCCTGCTTCAAAGTCTCAGCCAGGTTCTGCCGCGACACTTGCAGTGAAGGAATCAAACCAAAAATAATTCCAGTCGCAATCGAGATTGCAAAAGTGAATACCAGCACCCAGGTATCGATCCTGATTTCACCGACGCGCGGGAGCTGAACATCTTTCGGTAGCAGCTTTGGCACCGACGTTACTCCCCAATAAGCGATCAACAATCCCAGTCCGCCGCCGATCAGCGATAGCAATACACTTTCTGTAAGCATCTGCTGTATCAGTCGTCTGCGTGACGCACCTAGCGCCGAACGTATGGCTACTTCTTTGTATCGCGCAGTGGCTCTCGCCAGCAGTAGACTGGTCACATTCGCGCACGCGATCAGCAACACAACCGCCACCGACGCCAGCAGAATCAACAATGCCGGTCGAATCTCTTTTACTCTTGCGTCCTGCAACGGAATGACCGTTATTCCCCACGATTTGTTCGATTGCGGATATTGCTGTTCAAGTGCGCTGGCGATTGAGCTCATCTCCGCTTGAGCCTGCGCGACCGTCACTCCCGATTTCAACCTTCCTATCGCCGACATGTATCGCGAGTTGCGGCCTTTCTCTTCACCCGTGTCGCGCAATAACGGAGTCCATATATCGGCAGTCTCCGGCTCTTTGAAATCCGCGGGCATCACTCCGATCACGGTTGTCGGCACGGTATCAAGCTGTATCGACTTGCCCACAATATTTGGATCGCCGCCAAACAATCTTTGCCACACACCGTAACTCAATACGATGGTAGATGCGGTGTTCCGACTGAACTCTGATGGGGCAAAAGTCCGGCCGAGCAACGGATTGACTCGCAGCACCGTGAAGAAATCTTCCGACACCCGAGCGCCCCTCATTCCCACCGGCTTCTCAGTGCCCGTCAGAGTTCCTCCGCCGGCCGTTTCAATCGCGATGTGCTCAAATGATTTTGATCGCTCAGCCCAGTCATAAAAATCGGCCGGCGACACTCCGGGAGCAACCGCTGTCGAATCGGCTTTCATTTTTACAGACGTGATCGACATCACTCGATTCGATTCAGGAAACGGCAACGGTCGCAACAACACGGCGTTGACTATGCTGAATATCGTCGTATTAGCGCCGATTCCCAGCGCCAGAGTTAATATAGCGGTGGCGGCAAACCCCGGATGCCTGAACAATACTCGCAGTCCGTATCGCAAGTCCTGTTTGAAATTCTGCATGAAATGTTCTCCTTTGCCGGCGAATCCTTGTCGTCGCACATCAGGTTTGAAGAACTGAGAGCTGATCGAGCCGAGAGTCTGCTGCCAATACCATTCTCTGCTGGCGCGCACACCATAGTGAGGCTGGATTGTTGTTTGAAACTCCTCTTCGATGTCGCCGAGGATAATTTCGCGAGCCTCGCCATAAAACAGTGCGCGCAAAAGCAAGACCGCAAGGATGGGACGTTTACCGCGTTTCATAAACATCAGAACGCTGTTGGGACGCGCAAAGGTTCACAGATTCCCGAGCTTTGGCGCCAAACCCTTAGCCATGCGCTGCAGCGCGTCGTAACTTCGGCTGAGCGCTCGACTCCCGGCCGCTTCCAGGCGATAGAACTTCTTGCGACGGCCGCCTCGTTCGGGTGTAGGCTCTCCCATAATCGAAGAGACGTAGCCTCTGCCCTCCATCCGATCCAGAGCGGTATAGACCGCGCCGGACGAGATGTTGCGCCCGGTTCGATTTTCTATTTCCTGCCGAATAGTGACGCCGTAAGCGTTATCCCCCAATCGCAGCAGAGCAAACAGAATCAACTGCTCGAACTCCCCCAAAGATTCGCTCATTGTGACTGCCTCCGGTAATAAGTCACACTGTAGGATAAATACGCAAAGGCGTCAAGAAAGTTCCAGTTGTTTGCCCTTGTGTTTATACGGGCAGAGTGAGAGGAACCGGCGTTCTATGTTCGTCGGCGAGTCTAGATAAACTACGTGGCACTCGCCCATCGTGATCAAATATAGCAAGCTCCATCTCTGGGTATCGTCAACGAAATTCAGACTGATTCCCTCAGAAGTTAGTTCACAATACGTTTTCGGATGCATTCCTGAGCGGACCAGTCTCTGAATATTGAGGTCTCAGCGATATCTTGACAAAACTCTTGCACACTTTCTATAAACCTCTTCAAAAAAAGTGAAAACAAACTATTTAGAGTCGCCTTGTCCAGCCATTCCTCAGATGGAGACGGGGTCCAGTTCGTTCTGCTTTCGCAATTTATTTTTATTTTTTCCTCCTCACTATGGAATATTAATTTTCGCTCGATTCCTTGCTCGTAAAAATCAAGCTCAGTATCTTCGTGACCTCCCGAATCCAACCACGTTAATACCTCTGTGATCTGCTCCAGAAACGTTGCCATATCAAGTCGAACGTCTACGGGCCACGGATCTTGGCCAAAACCTTTTACTTCGAAAGTAAATTGCTCACTATTTGCTAGTTTTAAACAAGTTATGGCCAACATTTCATTGAAATCGTCACCCTCGACTTCGTATTCGTCGTGAGAATCTGTAGCTCGCTTTCTTTCACTTTCCGGATTTATGAATAAACCAAATGAAAACATAAATGTACTCCTCCAACTTCTACGGCAATATTGGATACGCCGATTTGAAAACACCTCCAACGCGAGGCACAATAAGTGCCTTAGTTGTTGGAACGATTGTGCCGTCTGCTTTGATAACCTGCCCCAGTCCCTCTGGAATCTCGATCGTCGTTGCCTCTGTAATACCCACATATTGCTTGAGAAGTTCAGCTGCTTTCTCGTTATTTAGCCATTGTCCCTGTGGTGTCCCTGTTCCACCCGCTCTTCCAATAAGACTCCTAGTGACTTTTGGCCCTTGTCCATGATCAGAAAAAGTGTGCCCCCACGTCTTCCAGCTTTTCCAATTCCAATTTATTCCTTTAATCTCAGTCTCAGTGCTAACCTCGGGTCTTTCAGGGGGAGCATTCGGGTTTAATCCAAGAATGTTGGCGAGATTTGTTTGGGAAAAATCTGGATGATCTAGTTGAAAGGCCCAGTATTTAATCGCGAATACAACACCAGTGATTTCGAGAGCGAAACCGTAATCGTAGCTGCTCCTCTCTGAAATTTGCCCATCTCCTCCTCCAATATTATTCTCCGCCCTGATCCAGTTCTGAACATTATTTTGAGCAACGGTATTATCATCTACGCCTCCCTCCGCAAGCAACTGTTGCGCCAACGCCGGGATGTTTGCTCCGTCGCCTCTCGAAACAGCGTAGCCCGCAGGATAACCATTGATGTCGCTGTCTGTGAGTATTTCCAAGGCCCACAAGTCTTTGTAAGCAGACGGACCATGCTGCGGTTCTTCAGCCTCGCCTCCCCAGCCAAAGAGCCCGAAGCCCGATGTCGGCATCAACAGCGTCCCTTCTGTTGGAGTAAGGGCTTGTCCGCTTTGATTACGTACATATTTATATGGTTTGGGTTTATCGACATGGCCCCACTCCGGGAATGGGTGATCTTCGCCTATCTCACCTTCCCGCACCATCTCTCTGAAGTGATTGCAGTCCATCGACATTCCATCAGCACTGCATCCGGTGTCTCCATAAAACAGGTCGCCGCCCTCTGCAAATAACGGCTTGTTTGGCGGATTGATATCTGTGAAATCCGGATCAGGCGGCGGGTTAGTCGGATCATTGATGCAGATTTGAAACACATCCATGTTTCCTAGCTCCTGACCCATAGGATCAAAGTCCAGATCTTTCCAGAAACCGGCAGAGTACGCTTCGTGGGTCACTGCTCCTGTTACCGGGTCCTGTATTACCCAGGCCCCCGAGTCCATTATCTGCATTCCTCCGGCATAAACATGAGTTTGCCTTCTTGTTCCATCTGGACTGATCCAGCAAACGACTTGTCCCAGTGCACTCGATCGAAGGTAGAACACTTCATTTATCGTGTTGTCAAAATGGTCAACCACATTTCCGTCGCCGTCATAGCTCTGGGTGACTGTTCCGAAGTTGTAGCTGCCTGATACCTGGTTACCTGCCGCATCGTATGTATGTGTGCCTTCAGTATCTTTCAATTCATTGCCGGCCTCGTCGTAGGTGAATGCGGTTGTATTCTGGTCTCTTCCGTTTACGAAGGTCCTGTTGTAGGTCTTTTCACCGTCAGAGGTGTCGCCCCAGAAAATGTTATGACGGAGCGTCATGTCATCAAAAGCGCTGTAATTAAAGTTCTCGACAAATTCCTTCCCTGTTTGCGGGTTCTGTGGATCACAGGTCATCACTGTGACAGGATTGTTAGTCGAGGCCGTCAATAATCTTCCAAAATAGTCGTAGGTGTATGTTCGGTCACCCATTGTCGTCAACTGACTTGCCGCATTGTACTGATAAGTGTTTGATTTCGCGTAGAAATTGAAGTTGGTCAGCCGCATCCGCTGATCGAAAGTTGTGCTGAGCGTGGGGTGAACTCCGTTCGAATCCGCGTAGGCATACTGGACGCTCTTCAGCGTTCCCCAAGCCCGGTACTGGAAATTCGAGGCAATTGGCCCAGTGGGAACATTCATATATGTGCCTGTGCCTGTTCCAGACCCGTCGACCTCTGTCAATTGACCTGCTTTGTCATACTGATAAGAAACAGTCTCATTAAACGGATCTGAGATGCTGGCTACCTGACCGCCGAGAGTGTAGGTGTAGCTGAGAGTGAATGATTTATTAGCGATTTTGTTAAAGGTCTGTGTCTCTGATGTCAGCCTGCTCCACGTATCATATTGATAAGTGTGGGTACCCGTGCCATCAGTCATTGACGTGCGATTGCCGTCAGCATCATAGCCGTAAGAAATGTCAGTCGTATCAGGAATTCCCGCAACGTGGCTAAAGTGGACTCCGGTAACTTTTCCACGATTGTTGTATGTGAATGTCGAAGTAACGCCTCGTGGGTCTGTCAAAGTGTGAACAGTGTCGTCGGCATTGTAAGTCACGCTTCTCGAGTTTGTAGCAATGGGATCCTTTGTAGTGATCACATGTCCAAATCCGTCGTAAGTGGACGATGAGATTTGACAGGTTCCGGTGGGACACGATCTATCTGTCGTCGGCGATCCATCAAATACTCTGGTATCGATTGCCTGTCCGAAAGAATTGTAATCGGTTAAAGTGCTTCGGTAGGTTGTGCCATCCTGATTCAACACTTCCGATTTAAATGCCCGACCGAAGGAATCGCTGGTCACTCGCTGCTGACGGCCCATAACATCGGTTGACACAACTACCGCATTGATGCCGAGATTTCCTGTGTAACTGGCGCTTGTGGTCGTATTGTCCGTATTGGTTGTTCCTATTACGCGGCCTGCCCAGTCGTATGTGGTCTTCATAAACAACCAGCCGTATCCTGTTCCTCCACTAGTAACGGGAACGTCGTCACCGGCTGGCGTCCAGGTGCCATCCACCACAATTGGATTTGAGGTCTGAATTGCGCGACCCATCACGTCATAGTTCGTTTTTGCGGTTCGATAAAGCGATAGACCGCCTGAATTAGGGAATTCGGACTGCGTAGCGCGCACCCTGCCCGCTCCATCAATGATCTGCGCTGAGAATAGCTCCTGCGAACCGCTGGGGGTTGGCATCAATGTATAAGTTCGCAGCATATCCTGAGTCGCGCTGTTAGTATCAGGGTAAGCGTATCTGACGTAGGTGCTGTTTGCGCCGATAACATTGTCCAGAGTCTTCTGCGACAGTCTTCCGACCGAATCATAGATCATCTCCGTCTGTGCGCCCTTTGGATCTTGGGTCTTGGTGACGGCGCCGAAATCATAATTGTATGTAGAAGAAGCTGAAAAACCATCGGCATCGGTCACAGTTGTAGGATAGGTGTAGGTATGTGAAGTCGGATTATCGGGATTTGGGATGCTGAACTGATCTGTGTAGTCAACAGACGCCTGGTGTCCCGCTGGGTCAATCGTGGACGCAACCGTGCCCGTGACGTTGTATTTGATCTGATTTATCACTGTGGCTAGAGTCCCGGTGACATCAAAAGCTTTGGTTCTGGTGAGATTGCCGCGACCTTGTATATATCCGGCGCCAAAGTTGGTGTCGTCGTGCATTGTGGCCCCAGTCTGGGTAACCACGAAACTGTCGCCGTCGTCGTACGTGAACTCGACATGGGTCGCCATCACGCCGCCTGCGTCGTAGGTGTATTTGGCACTGGCCAAACCAATAATACGCAGATTCAGATATGGCTGAGTAAGGTTATAAACTGTTTGACTATGGCTATAGACGTGATAACTGCTACCGTCGTACGTATAAGTGTATCCATCAGTCGGCAAATTGACTGATGCGCCGAGCGGCACGGTGTATGCCGCATAAGTGATCGTCGATCTCGAGCGATTATTAACGTTTGAATCGACAACATCGGTTTGTATTATTCGCGGATTAAGTATATACGCCAGACCGGTGTTATCCTGCGTCCATTCGGTAAACGACCGCGTTTGCGCCGATGTAAACGTTCCCCATGCTTCGTTTAACCTCAAGAGTCCTTTATCCCAGCCAGTTGAATGAAAATAGACCTTTGCTACAGTACCGTCTGGCGCTGTTACTGTGCTGACCGTTCCGCTGTCGCTGGTGCCGTCGATTTTGGTCCAAGTTGCGGCTGTGCCTAAAGTGAAGGTTGTAATCGCCTCGGCCGCAATACCTTGAGTACTAAAATCATAAGCCCCCGTTGGCGCCCCCCCCACTCGCATATTCCAATTTTCTGCAAAGTCATTTCGCTGGGTGAACCTTGGACAATCGCTCTGGGCCACACTGCTATTCAGTGGCAGATTGTAATAACTGTATGCAAGGGTGTGTCCGTCTGGCGCAATATGATTAAATCGATAGACCTGTCCATAGCTGTTGTAATTGAACGTGTAGGACGTGCCGTCCGCAAAACCAACTTGAGTCAGAACAGAGATCATTTGACCATTCGACGCACCCACCAACGTTAATCCCGGATAATTGGTCTGAATGGTCAATGAGTTGTAAAAGAAATTCGCCCAAATATGCGATGTTCCCGCCCATGTTTGCGTAATCGTGGTCAGGTTGTGCGACGTTGCGTCGTAATTGAAATTGATAACTCGGCCAAGCGTATCGGTAATCGTGGCTATGTTGCCAAGACTGTTGTATGTCGCGGTGATGTAGTTACCGTTGCGGTCAGTGACCGTTGTGCATTTGTAAACTAGCGGAGCAAGGCTCGTCTGAGCAAAGACCATCGACGTTCCATCAGTGCTGCGCATTGTCAATTGGGTGGAACTGTTAACCGTTAACTGCGTGTACGAAGAATCGGCCGTTTCATAAACGTTTGTGTTGCCAATCTGACGGAACTCTGTTCGCGCTCCGCTAGGCGAAACCATCATGTATGTAGCCGCACTGAGTCTTGTGTCATAACCCGCCTGAATTGTCGGCATTCCCATGTGGAAACCCGGTCCGGGGAATCCCTGGTCAAGGTTAAACCCGATGGCGTTTCCTTCTTTCGTCCAGACCAACGAGTTGTAAGATAATCCCAGAGCCACACTCATCCCTGCACGCCCTGGCAGTCCTAATACGGGCACACTAAATCCGAAATTGCCTGAAAAGAGATCTTCTCCGCCTCCGACGCGATTGGCCGGATCGAAGAACTGCGTGTATATGTTTGTGCCGTTTGTAATGTAGGCCTCAGTTGTAGCTGTGCTGGACGCGCCGCTGTTGTCCGTGACCGTCAGACTGACTGTGTAAGATGTTGCCGATGAATATGTGTGCGTCGGAGTCGCGCCTGAACCCGTCGTACCATCGCCGAAGTTCCAGCTATAACTGGCAATTGTGCCGTCCGGATCGTACGAAGCCGAACCATTGAAAGTGATGCTGCTGCCGGCGTTAGTACTGTATATGCCACCGGGATCAGAAACGGGCGGCCGGTTGGTAAGAGTGCTGATGGTAGCTGTGGTCGTGGCCGTGTTTGTCCTGCCGCCGTTGTCGGTAATCGTAAGGCTGACGGTATATGTACTGGAGACCGAATAGGTATGCGTAGGAGTCGCTCCAGTTCCTGTATTGCCATCACCAAAGTTCCAACTATAACTAGTTATCGTTCCGACCTGATCGGTTGAACCCGACCCATTAAATTGAATGGACTGGAAGGTATAGCCGCTGTATGGTCCGCCGGTATTCGCTATCGGGCCGCCAATCGTCGCGGTAGTTGACGCACTGTTGCTGAGGCCGCCGTCGTCAACCACCATCAATGTCACAGTGAAAACGCCGGCCGAGCTGTAAGCATGTGTAGGATTCATCGCCGAACTGGATGTTCCATCGCCGAAGTTCCAACTGTAACTTACGACTGTTCCGTCCGGGTCATAAGAATTGGATCCGTTGAACGATACTGTCTGGGAAACTCCGCCAGTGTAAGGTCCGCCCGGAACTGAGACCGGCGGTTGATCGCCGAGACCACCGCCGCCACCTCCTCCTCCACCGTCATCACAGGTTCCGTCCATCTCAATAATGCAATTGGCGTGTATCCGACCTGGAACGTGTGGGTCTGTAGCAGGAGCAGTTCGCGCCGCGTCCAAATTCGGCAGAGTAGGATCGCCTTCTCCGCTTCCCACAGGACCTGTCGGCGTTGTCTGGCCACTACCGCTTCCGGATTGACTGCCGTCGCCTGTTCCGGTTCCCGTGCCAGTGACACCACCACCGGCCGGCGAACTATTGCCGCCGGGTAACAAGTTCGGAGCCATCGTCGTAGCGGATTCAAGCGCACCCTCTGCGTTGACTACGCCGGATGAAGAGACTTTTCCGTCCAACCCCGACACAGCTCTGGCGCCTTTGACTATTGCCGCGTATATCAATCCGCCCTGAATCCCTGGCAGATAGGAATAGACGAGACCTGCGACACCGCTGACAAATGGCACGGCGGCAGATGTGCCGCTCACCGATCCATAACCTCCGCCGATCCTGGTTGTGAGGACGTCGACACCAGGCGCGGCAACAGCCACACGCGTCGGACCCCAACTTGCCCAGGATGGAAGATTGTCCAGATGATCTGTTGCGGTTACAGCAATCAGATTCGGAAGACGATACGAAGCCGGATAATAAGGAGTATCGTCGATACTGTTTGCATTATTTCCCGCCGAAGCTACAACAAGCGCGCCCTGCCTGCCCGCTCTGACGATTGCGTCATACAACGCCTGTGACGGCTGGTCCGTACCCCATGAACAGTTAATAATCCGAGCGCCATGCGCAACGGCGTAATCGATTGCTTCTACCGCATCGGATATGCTGCCTGATCCTGTTTCATCCAGTACCCGCAAGCTCATCAAACTGGCCTGCCACATAACGCCTGAAATGCCTAAGCCGTTATTTCCCTGGGCGGCAATGATTCCGGCAACGGCCGTTCCGTGACCTTCGACGTCTTTGATCTCGTTCAGTCCCGTGACCCAGTCCCATCCGTGCAGGTCGTCGATGAGACCGTCGCTGTCATCGTCAACGCCGTTTTCCGTCTCGCCGTAATTCGTCCATTCGTTGTTTTTCAGATCAGGATGGGAGAAATCTATGCCGCTGTCGATTACCGCTATGACGGCATGAGTCGAACCTGTCGTCTTATCCCAGGCAGGCGTTACGTTAATATCTGATCCGGCCGCTCCACCGTTACCGCCAGTGTTGTGCAAACCCCACTGCGCACTAAATTGCGGATCATTCGGTGCCATATCGTCTTTGTTGATCAGATAATTAGGCTCGACCAGTTCGACGGATGGATCGGCTTTCAAGGCTGATGCTACGGCTTCCGGATCCTGTCCTGCCGATAGATGGATTCTCTCTATTCTCGAACGACCGTGCAGGCGATTGCCTCTGAAGGCACCATTCGACGTGATAATGCTGTTGATTTCATCTTCTGACGCAGTCCATCTAAAACGAACGAGGAGCTCTCTATCGCGTTTGCCGCCTTTCTTTGCCCGATGCGGCGTGTTTCGAGTTGCCTGTGGCGAGCTAGCTGCTCTAACTCTTCTAACAACAAGCGAACCCGAGGAAATTACCAACGTGTAGGTGAGTACCAAACAGATAAAGCGGGTTAGACGAGTGGGAATGAAGTTGTGGTGACGCATCTTAAGAGCTCCTCATAAGGTTGTGCTCTGCCGCCGTTTGCGTTAAGATGCGTCTTGTTGAGGGATGCATTCTTAGCGCTTAACAGCGGCTGAGTTTGTGTTTACAACGAGGCCTCGCCAGCGATGTGAGAGTTGCGGCGGGGTCTTGTTGTCTTAGATTTTTAACTTCCTTAACCTCTACGGCAGACCATAGAACTTTTTGCGTGGAGGTTTGTGGTTCTTCTTTCGCAGTTTAAACTAGCGCAAAAACCCTTTGCAGACGGATTTCAGTATTTCGTTTCGAGCGCCCCTCGAAATGCTACGTACTTCCAAGACAAGCGGCCTGAGTCGCGGAAGGTAACTTTGATATTCCTTGATGAGCAAATCGGCACCACGCCGATTCGGTTCCTGGCTCGCCTCGTTGGAGTTTAGGGCGATTGTTTGATTTTGTTTACCTCTCCTTTTTGGAAACCTCGGGAGGCAACATTTGCGAACCAGCAGAACACGCGTATGAAAACACAGGTCAAAAATATAGTCAATGCTTTTTTGAGTTTTGTTCCAATAATTTTATTTTTTGCCGGCCAAGTGCAGCCATACAACCGGTGATAATAATATGTTGGGAAAATCACATTAGATGCATCTAACGAACCGGTGACTGAGCTCACCAAAACGGCCAGAACGGAGGACACAACTGATCGATGTGTTAAAAATTTAGCATTTGGCCAGTCGGTGTCACACCTGACACAGTGTCAGGAGCCAGAGATCGGTAGGCGGGAAAAAGGTTTTGCTCCTAATGGCTGGCCGATACCCCCTGAGCGAATTTGGCCAACTGGTGTCACACCCGTCACACTAGAGTTAAGCTCTTTATTTTCTGTAGGTAACACGGTGACACCCTTGATGTCACACAACAAACGTGACCAACAGGTGTCACGCGATTGATCATTGAAACTGTCGTGGACTTCAAACCGTAGTCAATGGCGGCCATCGAGTTTGGCCAACTGGTGTCACACCTGTCACGATGCACCTAAACTCTTTGTTACTCATAAGTAGGAGTGTGACACCTGAACGTCACAGCTTGAAAAATGTGGTACCCTGGTGTCACAGAACGGCTAGTTAGAATTGTCATGAGTATGTGTGATGATTGAGTCTCTTGAGGCTATTCTATCGAATTCTTCCGGGTATAACCGTTTAGCGCAATCCGGGCAGATTCCGTGGCTGAAGACAGCGTCACTATGCTCGCTAACATAGTCTTCGATAGTGTTCCAGTAACCACTGTCATCGCGTATGCTCTTGCAGCTGGCACATATTGGAAGCATTCCTTCCAGTTGCTTTACTTTAGCAAGGGCTGCTTCCAGCTCAATGACTCTGGCTGACAGCGCCTGTTGCAGAGTTACCATCTGAACACCGACTTGAACTCGCGCAAGTAATTCTTCGCGGACAAACGGTTTTGTAATATAGTCGTTAGCGCCGGCTTGTAGTCCGGCTACTATTTCGTCTTTGGCGCTTTTTGCTGTGAGTAAGATCACGTAAGTAGACACGGATGATTCACGAGCACGAAGCTTCACGCAGATTTCCTGGCCGTCCATTTCTGGCATCATCCAGTCGAGGACTGCTATTTTGGGCGCGTCTTCCTGTTGAAGCATCCGCCAGGCTTCGCCGCCATTGGTTGCCGCGATCACCTCATAGCCTTTTCGCACCAGAACGGTTTTCAGCAATAGCCTGGAAGTGGGGTCGTCTTCTGCAATCAGTATTCTCATAACGCTTCGACTCCTAACAGCCCCTCCAGTGCGACTTTAAGCTTCTCGATTTCCGTTTGGAGAGCTTCGAAATGCTTTGTGACGGCAGACATATCCCCTTTAGCTCCGGAAGCCTCCAGTCTTCCCGCCGCCTCGAAAGCAGGTCTCGCAGCGAAGTTGCCCACAGCTCCCTTGAGTGCATGAGCGGCTTTCATCAGCTCTTCATTGTTATTATCGGCGATTGCCGCTTTGATCTCAGAAATCTTCTGAGGAAAATTGTCCATAAAAAGCGCAATAATCTCCCTCAGCAGCTCTTCATCGTGGTCGACCATGCTCATGAGCTTTGCTTTATCAAAGGTCGCTCTGGCGGCAGGGCCGCCAGACGAAAACGCCTTTGTTTCAGGCTGTTTCATCTGCGCGGATCGTATTGCCGAATACAGTTCCTCGGCCCGAATCGGCTTTGAAATGTAGCCATCCATGCCGGCATTCAGGCACTTTTCACGGTCGCCCTTCATCGCATGGGCGGTCATTGCATAGATGGGAATGTGTTTGCCGGTTACCGTTTCCAGCTCGCGTATCCTTGCAGTAGCTTCAAATCCATCCATTTCGGGCATTTGGACGTCCATGAGGATCAGATCGAAGTCGCTATTGGCCAAGGCCTTCAACGCTTCGGTGCCGGTGCTTGCCAGCGTCAATGAATATCCTTGTCGTTCTATAATACGTCTGGCCAATAGCTGGTTTACTGGGTTGTCCTCAACTAACAATATTTTAGTAAGTGAGTTAACTTGCCTGGGAAGCGAGCCAGGATCTTCTCCTATCTTTTCGAAGGCTTCGACTTCATCACTAACAAAAGCAAGCATGGAGTCAAGCAAATCCGATGGTTTAACTGGTTTGGTTAAATATCCTGTTATCTTCAGTGCGGTCAGTCTGGACGGGTCAATAGGACGGCCGTGCTGTCCAAGTAGCAAAATTCCCACCTCGCGAGAACTACTAATTTCTCTTATTTGCTGTGCGAGCTCGAATCCATCTATCTGGGACAACTCTGTCTCTGCGATAACCAGCCCACGCGCGTCTTCCCGTATACCGATAATTTCTAGTTTGTCCAGGGCTGATTCTGCTGTATCGGCAGTTGCTGGAATTATTCCCCAGGTACCGAGTATTTCGGTCAATCTGGATCGGCGCGATTGGTTGTTGTCGACCACTAAAACATTCAAATTTCTTAGCTTTGCTATCTCCGTGCTCGGCTCACGAGCTTCGACACCTTCTGGCAAATTGAATTGGAGCGTAAAATGGAAAGTGCTTCCCTCACCTTCCTGGCTTTCAACCCAAATACTTCCGCCGAGCAAATCTACTAATTGCGATGAGATTGTCAGACCCAAACCGGTTCCACCGTAACGACGAGTAGCGGAACCGTCCCCCTGCTTAAACGCAGCAAAGATTTCATTTAACTTCGACTTAGGGATCCCGATCCCTGTATCAGCAACCGCAAAATGCAAGTCAATGGCATCCGAACGGCGGTCTGCAATATTTACTTGTATTATTACCTCACCGCTGTCCGTAAATTTGATGGCATTACCTATCAGATTAATTAATATTTGTCGAAGGCGGCCGCAGTCACCGACCAGCGAATCTGGAACCTCGGGTAGTACACGATACTCCAGATCGAGTCCCTTTTCGTGAGCTCTCATCGTCAAAGTCTTGAGAGTATCGCTAATAATATCTCGAAGTTTAAACTCTGACGGCTCCAAATGGATATTGCCATGCTCGATGCCCGAAAAGTCCAGAATATCGTTAATAATCGAAAGGAGCGACTTCGACGATGACAAAGCAAGCTGCAGGTATGTCCTCTGCTCGCTAGTTAAATTAGTATCAAGCACGAGCTCTGTCATACCTATTACGCCGTTCATTGGCGTCCTGATTTCGTGACTCATATTTGCCAGGAATTCACTTTTGGCTTTATTCGCAGCCTCTGCGGCCTCTTTGGCGAGCTGCAATTCTACCAGAGCTGTCTTCCTAGTAGTAATATCCTGGATCTGCCCAATGAAGAATTGCGGCCGCCCATCCGCATATCGAACCACCGAAACATTAAGCAATACCCAAACGATGCGTCCTTCTTTATGGATATACCGTTTCTCCCGTTGGTAGGTTGCCAGCTCGCCCGAAAGCAGCTTCTTCATACTGTCGACATCGGTCGATAAATCGTCTGGATGAGTAAGGCTTTGGAAATCAGTCTTGAGCAGCTCTTCCGCTGAATAACCCACAATTTCGCAAAGGGCTCGATTGACTTTTATCCAGCGGCCGGATGTATCAACCTGAGCCATGCCGATCGAAGCAAAATCGAAAGTATTTCTAAAAGCCTCTTCATTCCGCCGCAAATCCTCTTCGACTCGCTTGCGCTCTATGAATTGTCCGACTTGCGTCGCAATCGCTTCTAAAGTGTTAACCAGCGCATCGTCTGGTTCTACAGTTGTTTGACTATATAGTACGATTACTCCAAGGATATTGCCGTTGAGAGCAATCGGAAAAGCGAGTGCGGACGTGATCCCAGCCTCTCGGGCAGCGTCAGTAATCAAGAAATCGTCATCAACCGAAACATCTCGAATAAAAATTGCGTTTCCGGATTGCCAGACGTGCCCCGGGAGGCCGCAGCCACGTGGGTACATTATGCTTCGCGATAACGCTCGAAAGGACTCGAGGCCCGCTTGATCCATCGGCCAGTCTTCCAGGCAGAAGAGAGCGCTGTCAGAAGCACTGATGGTCCAAAGCTCTGCCCTATCCCAGTTTAGATGTATGCAAATCGCTTTCAGGATCCTTGGCGCGACAGTCAACGACGGCGCACCAGCAAGAATTTGAGCAACTGAATGCTGAACTTGGGTCCGGAGTTCCGACTGCCTTTGCTCGGTAATGTCGCGAACGATTCCTACCCGTACTCTCCGACCCTCGAAAAATACGTCTTTGCAATGAAGCTCCTTTATAAATGTCGACTTATCTTTCCGGACGCCGACCGCTTCGATTAGCTCTGTAGAATCAATCGTTGTCGCGCGAATAGCCTCCCATGACTGCGGCATCGTCAGGCCCTGAAGAGACATTCCAATGACTTCACGCAGGTCATAACCAAAGAGATCGGCAAAACGCTGGTTTGCATCCAGGATCCTGCCGCGTTCGTGGAATACGATTCCTTCTTGCGTTACCTGCGATAACTGACGAAACCGATCTTCACTGTTTTTCAGATCGCTCAGCGCGCGCTCCAGGTCTTGTTTGGAAGCGATCATTTCCTGGATAGCTTTCTCGGCCAGACGCAGCGCATATTCCAGATCTGCTTTGCGTTTCACCTCGAATTCGTTCAACTCTGCCATTCGCTGGTATGTCTTTAGCCGGACGGAGTGAATAACAAACGATAGAATCCCCGCGCATCCAAACAGGAATCCGTAGTGCCTCCATTGCGGAGAAAGTCCTCCGACTGAATACGCAACGAAGCCCCACAACAAGAGAGCCGCCGCAACTGAGGCTACCATCCATCTGGTTGATAGAAACACGCAAGCGGCCGTTAATACTATCAGCGAGAAGTTACCTGAAAGTTGTGGATCGTTTGCCAGGTACAAACGGACAGCCCCGTTAACCGTGGCCAGCAGCAGGAGACCGAACCCTATCGGCTGAGCCCATTCGGCCGGAAAACTCCGCCGGCGCAGTATTAGCCAAGCAATGAAGTAGATCGTGGATGTCGTGAAAGCGACGCCTATCTGCTCTGACGTATCAGTTCCTGGCAGAAACAGAAAGTGAGCTATGGCAAAGAACCCATAGATTACAGACAGGCCGATTAGAGCATTCGGCAGGTTATCCCTTACTGCCAGGTTCAGCGTTGATCGAATACCGTCACCATCTGCGCTCAACCGCAGATGTCCGTCGAGATTCTGATCGTCCTTGCCAGATGAATTGAGTGCCTGTCCCATTGTTCGATCTAATCCATCGTGTTGAATCCTGATCTCTTCCCGCGTTCCGGTCGGCTCATAGCTTCCTAGACGCAAGTCGGTTAACCCAACTCGTCGTGCGGTGAACACTCCCGTCGCAGGATCAATACTCCCCAAATCTTTATCGACCGATTTGATAACATGTGTTACAGAAATCACAATTTCATCGATTAGTGATTCCTGGATATGCAGTTTGGCGTGTCGTATTGGGCAAGGCGCTATAAATTAGAAGTTAAGGAAACTAATTCAGGATATTAACAAGCGGGAAATCTATTAGGTTACTAGCGCGAACCCCATTCCCATATTCCGTAAGCAATCTTCTTGTCGAGCGTGTGTCCGCTTTGTTTGAGTGAAAGAGCAACCTGCCCTCGATGATGAGATTCGTGAGAGATCAAATATCCAAGAAACGCAATAGCATGAGGCTTGAACCCCTTTATCTTACCTCCTGCGGCAACGCTGTTCTTGAAGAGTGTCGCGATAGCCGCTCCTGACTTCTCCAGCGCCGAATGAAGCAGCTCTTTCGTAATGTTTTCCTTCTCTATCTTTTCCAGACCTTTCAGCAGATCCGGAGCCGCCGCCTTTAACCACATAAGCCTCACGTTGTGCAGATGCGCGATCTGCTCACCGACGGTTCTCCCTTTAGATGCCGATATGTCGCCGAGGTACTTTGGATCAATAGCGTTTAGTAAATAGAGATTGATGCGATTGTTAATATTCCAGGTATCGATTACTTGATCTTCCATTTAGCTCGCCCTACCAATCCTCAGGTTTTCTATCGAAAAAGAAGCCGCCGGTTGGACCTCCGTCAGGCAGCGTCGCCAGCCACACCGGCGTGTCCGCTCCTTCTTCAACTGATCTGGGAGCGGCGCTGCTTCCCATGTCGGTTCGCACCCAACCCGGATCGGCCGAGTTTACCAGAATGTTAGTCCCCTTTAACTCCACTGCCATCATCCGCGTCAGTGAATTCATCGCGGTCTTTGACATTCGATAAGCCGGCGTTCCACCATCTAATGACTGAAACTGCCCCATCCCGCTTGAGACATTCACGATCCGTCCGTAACCGCCTTGCTTCATCATTGGGATCAATGCTTTCGCCATCCGCCACGCACCGAACAGATTAGTCTCGAAAGTCTTTTGAACGATCGCAAGATCAGCGTTCGTCACTCTCTGCTGGCCGTCGATATAGATGCCAGCATTGTTTACCAATATGTCAACGCGCCCCAATTCGTTTCTGATGAAGTCGGCCAGTGCGTCAACACTCGCCTGATCTGCTACATCCAATTCGTGGCAGATCACCTTGCCTCCGGCTATATCTTTCGTTGCCTTTCTTGCATCCTCGATGTTTCGGGCCGTCCCAACAACGGTCAAGCCCTTTTTTGCCAGTTGCCGCGCTATCTCCAATCCTATTCCGCGATTGGCACCCGTCACCACGGCAACCTTTGAACTATCTGCCATTGGGATACTCCTTAAGCAGTCTGCCCAACCGTCGTTTTGCAGAACTTGTCGAAGGCCGAAGTGAGAAGCCCGGCGATCTCCGGTGCGGTCCGACCTTCGATTTGATGCCGTTCAAGTATATAAAGCAGCTCGCCATTTTTCAGCAAACCGATCGACGGAGAAGAGGGAGGATAACCTTTGAAGTAACTGCGCGCTCGGTCTGTAGCTTCGATGTCGGCACCTGCAAATACCGTTATGGAAGCATCGGGAACGATTTCGTGTCGGAGCGCCATCGCTACTCCCGGTCGAGCCTTCCCCGCCGCGCATCCACATACCGAATTGACCACGACCATTACTGTGCCTGGCGAGTTCCTGATGACATCGTCGACTTCTTCGGGGCGGCGAGTCTCGCGAATACCAAGCTGCGTCAAATCTTCCCTCATTGGTTTTATCAAAAGCTCTGAATAAGGCATTGTTGCATCCTTTATATATAAATGTTCAAGGGCATTTCTACCGTGCATCATAGTATTCAGTTTGGCGCTCACCTTCAAGGACCAACCTGCGATTTCAGATGTGACACACGATTGCGTGTTTTTCAGATGCGAGACACCTGTCACACGCAGATGTCACAGCGCTAGCTATAGAACCTAAAGCAGTTGCGATGCCGTGACGCCTGTGACATCACTTGGCCAAAAGCAGGGCCATGGGCCGGTGATTGGAAATCTTAACTACTGCACCGCATCGGTGCATTTTGTTGTTGACTTTATCAGTATTTTGACGTATGTTGACAATTGAGGTTAATTGCATCTTTGCGGTCTTGCCGCGACCGCGCGAAGCGTTGTGGCGCATTCGTCCCGATTGCGCCAGGTTAATCGACGCTCAAGTTGTGAAAACAAATCCGCGTTTCTCGAGGAGGCGCAATCGGGACGAATGCGCCACATCAGAATATGAATACTCAAACACCTATACCCAGAGTCAAAATCCTCTTTCTTCCACAACTGATGGAACAAACGTTTGAGCCGCTCAACTGGACCGTTGATCGCATCATTCCGGAAGGCTGCGTTGTCCTTGCCGGGCGGCCGAAGATCGGCAAGAGCTGGTTCGCTCTGCAACTGGCTCTCGCCGTAGCAACCGGAGGCAAGGCCCTGGAACACACTCCAGTACAACAAAACTGCGTCTTGTATATGGCTCTGGAAGACACCGAGCGCCGTCTTCAGTCAAGAGTAAAGCAGTTGCTGGGAGACGGCCCCGTTCCACAGGAACTGAGGCTCGCCACAAATTGGCCCACGATAGATGAAGGCGGAGCAGAAGCTCTCGACCAATTTCTGACCTGTTATCCTGAGCACAAGCTGGTAATCATTGATACTTTCAGAAAGATAAAATCGCGCAAGCGCGGCGGCGAATTCGATACTCTGACAAAGCTTTCTGACATAGCGCATAAGTTCGGCATCTGCCTGCTGATCATCCACCACACGCGCAAAGCAGACGCCGAAGATGCGTTCGACACGGTATCAGGCTCGACCGAGACAGCGTCGGTTGCGGATGCGATGCTGGTGTTGAAGCGGTCTCGTTACAGCAGTTATTCCGAGCTTAACGTCACGGGCAGAGACATCGAGGAGAAGAAACTGGCGTTGAAATTTTATTCAGATACCTTGAGGTGGGAACTGATCGGCGAAGCGGACAAAGTATTGATGAGCGAAACCCGCAAAGAGATCATCCAGGTGCTGAGGAAAGCGGACACTTCGATGACACCGAAAGAGATAGCAGACTGCCTGGACAAAAAGCCGGCCACGGTGCGCAAAGCTATCTCAAGAATGCTTCGAGACAAACAGATAGATACGAGTTACTCCCCAGGTCGTTACCTCGTGTTCAATGACAAAGACACGCTGGCCAAAGAGAAGGCCTTCAACGAAGCAGAAGAAAAGAAATTCTTCTATGTCGATCCTCTCCGCAAACTGGTCAGCGCCATGAGAGAGAAAGGCATTAAGCGAGCATTCGAGGAGATGGGCTTCGGGGCAGTGAGCCTGACCGCACCTGAAACTTACAAACATCTGATGTGACGTAGCGCAAGGTGGTAGCTTGCGCTACGGGGCGGCCGGCCAAATTCAACTTTTTGCGTTTTACTAACAATGAGTTACGGCCGTTACAGTAATTACTTATTGACAAGGGAAGCCGTTTTGCTTATATTGCGGCCAGTTCATCGGTTCGTTCCCATTTGACGAATATTCGATCTCGAATACGGACAAGCGGGTTCAGTAAAACAAGGCCCACTTAAATACGAACCGGGGAATGGGTCGGTGATCACAGTCCGCCGATTCGCCTCAAAGGGGTAATCAAGACTATTCGTGACTCAGCCGCAACGGTCACTCACTTTGAAAATCAAAGGGCGCTGAAAATAGGGTTTAGCAGACCGGGTTGTGGAAAATACCAATAAATATATCCGCTACTCCCCAGAATACTCGCGTAGTTAATTAACTGGCGCAGAGGTGTAATTTAAAACAACAAGACCCCACCGCTAATTCGCGTTAACGGCGAGGCCTCGTCACCAACACAGTCCCAGCAAATTCTGCCAGGAATGTATCGTCTGTATAACACGCATTCTAACGCAGAGTTGGCTGGGCTACAAACCTAAATGGAGAATGAATATGGTCCAGCATTTTCACAGTCAGCGTTATCAAAACGATCGTTTATCACAAAGCATTGCTCGCCGGATAAAAAGGAGATTAAGACGCTTTAATGCGCGGCCGATTGTGGCCGGTCTGTTGCTAGTCAGCTTGCTTTTATCCACGCAGCCTTGGGTTGTATGGGCCAGCGGCGCAGATACCGTTAAGGAGACGACACGTTCGATCACTTCGAGCCTCGACACGAGCGGTCTCACTGAAGGCGTTACGAAGTGGTTTAAGAACTTAAAGAGTTCGAAACCAACGGCCAGACCGGTCGCGCAACGCTCAGCCCGGCGTTTACATGTTAAGGGCAACAAACTCAAAATGTCAGTGGGTACGCGGCAGCAAGTTACCGCCATCGCCGTAGATGGTAACGAAGATGCAATAGATGGCATCAAATTCGATTGGTCAAGTACCAATCCCGCCGTCGCAGAGGTTGACGAGACCGGGATAGTGAAGGCAAACAGTGTTGGACACGCCGACATTGTCGCAAATGGCGGAGGTCTACAGGAATTCTTCCGAGTTCAAGTCCTTCAACAGGTGGAAGAGGAAAAGGCACCGGATCCGTACTATTTGATCCCTTCCGCTGGCCAGGGCGCTAACCTTGGACGAGACTCTGGAACAGGATACAAGTATAGAACAGCCGCTTACCGAAAAGGCGTGATTAATGCGGCCGCCACTGCCGCACCGTATCAGATGTCAATCCTGGATCCGTCACCTAATGTTCAAACGAGCCCTTCAACCAACGTTGGGACACCTCCTTTTGCTCCGATCAGTGGTGGCGGAGGCTCATCGGTCGATCCGGCCAGCTCAAGCTACAACCGGGTATTCCCGATGGTAAGCCTGAGTGGGCGCGGTGAGGCAGGTATCAACCTTTCACTTGTGTACAACAGCCAACTGTGGACCTACGATGCCAGCAATTCAACGGCTCCATATCAGTACAACGTCAATCGAGACTGGCCGGGTCCTGGTTTTCACCTGGATTTTGGAAAGGTCAACTATCAGGCCGGCACGGGAGGCAATCCGGATCAATATATGTACGTCGGGTCGGATGGAACACGCCACCCAATGCAAAACACCACAACAAATGAATGGGAGACGACTGACGGCACGTTCATTCACATCGTCCGGACGGGTTCAGGCAGTCCTGTGGTTTACACATACACCGCTTATTTTCCAAACGGAATGGTGATTACGTACAGTCAAGGAGGTCCCGATGGCTACTATTACGCCACGCGGATTCAGGATCGCAACGGTAATTACGTGACAGTGACTTATACATCATCAACAACCGCGCAGATCGATCATGTGACCGATACATTGGGGAGAAGCATTCAGTTCTTCTACACATCCCCGGATTCGAACGGAAATACGTGGCTGTCTTACATTACTGCCCCGGATCAGGGTGGCACACGTCGCACAGTCGCGAATTTCTATTATGATTCAAGCGCGACAGTCCTGTCCGGAAGCTTCAGCAATGGCGCGGCAAAGGTCAATGGGATCGATGTTCCGACCTGTTCCTCGAGTTGCGGAATCACTTACTTGCACCGAATCTATTATCCTGCGACCGGAACAGGGTACGTTTTAACAACAAGCGGCGCATATGGTCAGATAACTTCCATTAAGTTCAGACAGGGCATGACGACAGCTTCAGAAGGGACAGATTCTAATAACGTCGCCTACACCACATTCAATTACCCAACGTCTGGACCTTTGTCGGCGACGCCAAAATTTGATACGCGAGCGGAATGGTGGGTAGGAGCCGACTCTACTGTTAGTGTGCCCGTGAGCTATACGTATTCTTCGTCAAATGACGGTACCTATAACATTTACACAACGACCGATCCAACCGGTAGAAAACAGGTAATGAAGACGCCACTGAGCGGCACGTTCAATGGTATTACCGAAATAGATGAGGTTCAGAATTCCAGCGGAACGGCCTTAAGCCGAGTCACCTATAGCTACAATATAGACTCATCCTCTGACAGCCCGCAGGTTTCGACCGTCACGTCCACGGACGTGCCAGCGAGTCTCAGTCGTCAAGTCAGTTATCACTATCCTAGCAGCGGAGCAACATACAATAACCCGACTGAGATAGATGAATATGGGTTTTCAAGCGAATTGCTTCGAAAAACCGTCCTTACTTACGTTACCGACACAAACTACACGTCAGTAACAACTGGCAAACCCAGGTTGCTGAACTTGCTGGCATCTTCAACGCTATATCAAGGTACGTCCAGCACGGCGCTTGCCAGGACTGAATACAGTTACGATACTTACACAGGCGGCGGCATCGACCCGCAGGACAGGACCGAAGGCGGGACCAATGTAACGCAACACGACCGCACGGATTTCAGCAATTCATTCTATTACCGCGGTAATAGAACGCGGGTGACGGAATACCCCAACTATGCTTCCAGCAGCAGTATTTACATGCAGCACCAGACAAAATACGACATCCTTGGGAATATTGTCTCGGAAGATCTTTCCTGTTGTCAGCAGAAGACATTCACCTATGACGTGGCTCAGAAATTTGCGTGGCCTATTACGGTAACATCTGGAACTTCGCCAACGATCAGTGACAGCTACACTTATGAATTTGCGACGGGAAATATCCTTTCCCATACAAATCCCAATACAACCACCACCCGCACGACAACCTATAGTTATAACGCAGGCGACTTACGGCTGAACTCAACCGCTCTGCCCACTGGCGCGCATACTGATATTGCCTATGACGATGTTAACCTCAAGGTAACCCAAACCACGTATCAGGCAAGCGGCACCAGCTCGAGCGATAAGAAAGCCCAGGTTGAAACTGATTACGATGGACTCGGAAACGTTCTAACTGCAAAGAAATGGTCGGGCAGCACAAATTTTGACGAAGTCGATAACATCTATGATTCCGTTGGCCGGTTGGTCAAACAAACCAATCCGTTTCCAACGGGATCTGCCCCGTCGCCCCAGTTATACACACAGATTGCATATGACGAACGTGATCGCACAACGACAATCACATTGCCGGATAGCCAAACCGTTCAATATGCCTATGACGGCCGGTTTTCCAAGGTGACCGATCAAGTCGGTCGAAAAAAGATCAGCGCGGTTGACGCGCTCGGTCGATTGGCGCAAGTAATCGAAGTTGCATCCAATACGGCAGATTATCCCACTTACGCGTCCATCACCACGACAAGCGGATGGGGGTCGGTGTATGGCTACAACACAACATACAGCTATGACGCCCTGGATAATCTGACTACGATCAACCAGGGATCACAGACCAGATCGTTTGTGTATGACGGTATGAGTCGTCTGCTGTATGAGAGTCTGCCGGAACAAGTATCGAATATCAGCTACAATTCGCAGAACTACTCGAAGAAATACGAGTATGATTCTCTCAGTTCACAGCACATCAACGGCAACTTGCGTCGAGTAACCGATTCTCGCGGCGACGTGAAGACTCTGTTTTACGATGGCCTGAATCGGCCGATCGCGTGCAAATACAGCGGCACGAATACTGCCACCGATTTTTATTACTATTGGGACGGCTCAACCAGTGTGACCGTAGGAACAGATGATTTCAATAGCACCTCGTTCACAAAGACGACATCCCGGCCGACAGGATTTACCAGCAGCAATTCCACCGGCCAATTGTCTGCAGTCGTGGATGATGGAAGTCACAAAGGCGATTATTTCGAATATGGATCAGACGGCCAGGTACTCAAACACCTTGAGCGTGTTTACGATGGAACCACCAGCACCGATTTCCTGACTCAGACAGCATATAACAATTTGCTGTTGCCCACATCGTTGACGTATCCGTCCACCCGACAGATCGACTATACGTACGACAGCGCAATGCGACCGTTCGCCATCACAGATCACAACAACTCGAGCCTGCACTACGTCAACAATGTTGCTTATAACAGCGCGGATCAGCCGACAGCATTCGATCTGGGCGATACCACAAATGAGACGTTCAGTTATAATAACCGGCTGCAACTGAGCGGGCAGACCACAAAGAAGAGCGGGACAACCCTGCTTGATTTCAGTTATAGTTATGCTGGCAGTGCAGGTAACCACGGAGCAGGCACTACGGCTGGCAACAGCGGGCAGTTAATCCAAATGCAGGATAATTTCGACAGCTCCAAGTCAGTCAGTTATACTTACGACCTGCTGGGTCGGCTTAAGACTGCGCAGGCCGGAACTAGCGGATGGAGCGTCAGCGAAACTTATGACCGATATGGTAATCGTTGGCTGCAGGATCGAATCGGCAACAGCCCCACAGGGGGAACCTCAGGATCAACTACCATCACAGTCAGCGGAAGTGAGCAATCGACATTCAATACCTATGCTGATTATTGCTTGCTATACGATGATTCGGGTGGGTGTTTGGAGTGGCACTACACCACGGATACGATCTACGACGCCGGTACTGTAAGCGTTAAGGTCGGCAGCTATACGGCAAGTTCGACTTATGGCAGCAGCAGCACCCCCTCAAGTATTGCCTCTTCACTGGCGAGCACGTTCAACGGCGATAGCTCATCGCCAGTAACAGCCTCGGCTTCGAGTGCAAACCTTACACTGACGGCAAAGGCTACAGGACTTTCCGGAAACTATTCAATTTCGACTTCTGCCGCCACTTATGACCCGGGCGATTTCGGTGGACCATCGTTCGGTGCATCAGGCAGCAACATGAGCGGTGGATCCCCAGGCATTCCGGGATCAGGTGGAACAGGGCCGCAATCAAGTCTGACGTTCGACTCCAATAATCACATCAACTCGGTTATGATAATGCTGGGAATCTGACAGCCGATGGAACATATTCCTACACCTACGATGGTGAGAATCGCCAAACCCAGGTTAGCAGCGGCTCCGGAAACGCAAACTATTATTACAACAGTGGTCGTCAGAGGATGATCAAATCATTTTCAAGCGTGGCCACGAATTATGTTTATCAAGGCAACCAAGTTTTGGCAGAACAAGAAGGGGGAACCTGGCACGATTATATCTATCTAGGCTCGCGGCTGATTGCCGACGTTACAAGCAGCACCGCGACCTATCATCATGCTGATCGAATGTCGACACGACTGACGACTGATTCTAGCGGCAACGTTGTATCCAGACAGCAAACAGCACCGTTAGGAGAGGTACAGACTGATACTAGTTCATCAGCAACAAAACGTAAGTTCGCATCATATGATCATGATAGTGAGTCGGGTAATGATTACGCGATCAACAGAGAGCATATGTCAACCGCAGGTAGATTTACTCAGCCTGATCCCGCAGGAATGATGGCAGTTGCCCTAGGTAATCCGCAAAGTCTAAATCTATATACATACACGCTCAATGATCCTGTCAATTTGGCAGATCCGACTGGATTGACGCCTGACAACCCCACTCCTGATCCAAACACATTATTCGGCGGTACAATAGGGAACCCATTTTGGTATTTCCGAAATCCACCCGATATATCATTGTATGACGTCGAGAATCATAACTGGTCGGGTCCCTCTTCCGGCGATGGCAATGGAACTGGCGACATAGGCTTTGGGGATTTGGGGGGCGGTGATGGATTACCGGCACTGTGCAACCCGAAGGACAATCCAGATTGCGCGGAGCCTCATGGTCCAATGGTCGGACCCGAACCAGGGACCCCTGATCAAGGCCAAAAAAAGACCATGGACGAGGCAATGGCAGAATTTAAACGATGTAATGATGAAAATCTCAAGACCTATAAGGATGCCGTTAAGGATCTATTTGATGGTAATACCTTTATAATAGCCGAATGGCTGGGGGCTCTAACTGCATCAGGGTCAATTATCGTCGGCGTCATAGCAGCAGCTTCAAACCCAGAAATCATCGCGGCAGCCGTTATAACGGGGGGAATCGCCTTTATCAGTGGTTATGGTGGCGACGCTGAAACTTGGAGAAGAGAAGCCCAGCACTATGACCAGCGGCAAGCGCTTTGCGTTGCCGTAAGGAACAAATGGATGAAGGCGAATGGCCAGGTGGTACCTACACCATAAGAAACCGCGGATGAATGAGCATGACCAGACAATATAGGTTATCTACCGCGTCCTGTCTGCATTGAGTGCGGACGCTTTGATAACCTTGGTGTTTGGTTTAAGCTAATTGCTTGGGGATATTCAATCCACGAGTAACATCAGGGCTGAATGTCCCCACACCAATTTCCAAAAATGGAACACGGATTGTTTTCGTAATTATTGTTCGGAAGCGAGGTATATTGATGATGAGTAAACGTAAAAGTTTATATATAACGGCTGTGATCCTGTGCTTAATCTGTTTAATTGTCGGTATGGGCGTTCTGTTGGGAAAAGTTGGGCTTCGTTTTTATAAAACTTATGCACGTGGCCCATTGGGGGGTGACACCGTGGAAAGCGGGGTTCTGTGGCCTGATACTGTTGTCAGTGGCACTATGGCTGAAGAAGTAGGAGGCAGCGGAACTTTTCACGCATCGGTAGAAGGATCTTTGTTTGCCACGTTGGAAATTGATCAAGCCGCTGCTTCCAAAGTCCACGTAGGGCAAAAGGCCTCCGTCTATACAAGCGAGGATCGAATACCCGGCGAGGTGGTAAGGATTGGAAATCCTCAACAAAATGGAATGGTAATCTTAAATCTGTCTATTGAGCAAGGCAGTTCCACAGGCCTTTCGGCAAATAGTAAAGTTACAATATTTGTTAGTGTAGGAGAGATTAAAGATACGCTTCAAGTAGGAAGGCCTGAAGGTGTAAAGGAATTCGGTACAGCAAATCTTTATAAAATCAATAATGATGGCAAGACCGCTATTAGGGTACCGGTCAAATTCGGCCGAGGAAATGTCAATCGTTTGGAAGTTTTGGAAGGTCTGAAAGCTGGCGATAAAGTCATTCTTAATGACATTTCTCAATATACCAAATCAGACCAAATAAACATCCGATGAATAGACGACTAATTCGATTCTCTTCGGCCAATTCAGGCAAGGTATAAGCTTCTCGCTGAGGATCTTTGCGCCCTTTCATTGGACGATTGGCTGTACTGACTTTTGTAAAGCTCTGGTTTCATTGCACATAGAAATCGGAGCTTAGTGATAATCGGATCCCAGATTTTCTGGATGTCGTGATCACAGTGAATTCATCGAGAGAATCTGGGGCTAATCAGTAAAAATAAAATAATAGGATGTTAACAATGATGCGAAAAAAGCTGATTGGATGTGCGACAGTTTTAACAGTTGTTTTATGTTTGATAGCTTCATTCCTGGCATTTGAATATTTCCACAATGACACTTTCTCGTCTCTAATTAACACCATTTGGCCTCATGTTCCCACAGTGCTGAAGCGTCCCAGGATAGTTCTTGGGGAAGGCTTCATGGCGAAAAAAACGTTTATTGGCGCGAGCGGAATATCCTGGGTTACAGATATCGTGAAACCTACACTTGAAGAATCGTCTTCGGACTTGATGGTAATTGGGAAAGCAGGCCTTATCCGGATCGGGCAAGACGGTCATATTAATAATAAAAAGCTATTCTTCTTTTCAGATCCAGACAGGCGATCAAACGCGCCTCGTCCACTTGAGGGCGACTATGGGCCGGTGCACGTCCTTGAAGACGACAGCAAAAGTCAATTGATGCTGGTCTCCGAAGGCAGTATAGACGGCTCAATAATGGTTCAAGCTGATGGTGGAATTCGATGGCGCTTTGGCGATTCTCTAGGGGTAGATTCATTATCACCAATTGACTGGAGCGGTAACGGTTATCAGTTTGTTGTGGATTATAGCGATAAAAAAGGAATCGACATCATTGACGCTGATGGCCAAAACTTAGGTCGGATTTTCAATGATCATGCCAGTAGCGTCAAAGTTATCGATATTGGTGAAAGTAAAAAAGGGGCCGCATTTAGTGATGAGTTAGGCCGCTTAGTTGTAATCGATCTCAAGGGAAAGGTTCTGGGAAAATACAAATTGCCTTTTTCTTTAACACGGTTTTCGTTATGCAACTATTCACCGGTCGGTGATGGCCAATATGGACTTGCCATTGAACACGGCAAAATCTGGCTTTTTGATTTTAATGGTACGGTGCAAGCGATCTACCAAGCGCCATTTAGCGAGGGATTTAGTGATGCGCGGGCCGCGCGTGTAAAGCTTAAGGAAACCGAACCTGAATACCTGGCTGTCGTGGCTAATTATCTATTGATTCGATCAATGTTCTATCTATTTGACGCAAAAGGAAATTTGGTATTTCAAGAAGTTCTGTTTGGCCCAAGTTATTTGGTTTCAGGGCTCCCTAAGAGCCTGTTATTAACTTTTCCATATCAAATCAGTGACTCGGCTAAGCATCAGAACGGCGAAGGCCAAATAATGTAGTCCAGCCAGCGTTTGTGGCAACCGCTCGTAATCCCGCGCC
>Ga0070741_10004663_pt1 | contig 31712 bp, 32 predicted proteins | sample Coa_R1_4_FD_66440 | JGI IMG/M metagenome (GOLD analysis project Ga0070741, IMG submission 66440) | Surface soil microbial communities from Centralia Pennsylvania, which are recovering from an underground coalmine fire - Coalmine... | ecosystem: Environmental > Terrestrial > Soil > Unclassified ... | reverse complement strand
GAGTGCACGAGCGACCAGACCATGCGCGCTACCGCGAAATGGAGCGGCGAGCTCGATTCGCAGAGCTTCCGCGAACTGGTTGGAGAGGGCCGCTTCGTCATCACCATTGCGCCCAACGACCTCACGCAAACCTATCAAGGCATCGTGGAGCTCATGGGCGACAATCTTTCGCAAGTGCTCGAGCACTACATGTCCAGTTCGGAGCAGCTCGAGACGCGACTGTGGCTCGCTTCGGACGCGGAGCAAGCCGCCGGCATGCTGCTACAAAAGGTTCCGCAAACTACTGGACCAGACACCGATGCCTGGCAGCGTGCGGTCACGCTGGCCGATACGATCAAAGCTGACGAACTGTTAAGCCTCCCGGGTCGGGAGGTCGTTCATCGACTGTTCCACGAAGAGGATTTGCGGCTCTTCGAGCCGCGGATCGTGAGCTTCCGCTGCTCGTGTTCGCGCGAACGAGTAGTCAATATGCTGCGCATGCTCGGCCGTGAAGAAGTGCGCTCGATCCTGGCCGAACGCGGCGCTGTAGAAGTCGCTTGCGAATTTTGCAACCGAAAGTACCGCTTCGACCCGGTCGACAGTGAGCAGATCTTCGCAACCGACGTCATGACCCCTGCCGCAGCTACCAGACACTGAAACGGTCAACAGTCTCGAAACCTTTCGGTCAGATGAGCACGAGCGAACCGGTGGATGCACGCACACGCATTGACAGATGGCTGTGGGCTGGCGCGCCGAACTCGGAGCGCGAAGCGTTGGAGCGGGAAGGCGCGCATGAGGCAGCCCTGAGATCAGATGAGCGGGAGCGAACCAGTGGATGCACGCACACGCATTGACAAGTGGCTGTGGGCTGCCCGCTTTTTCAAGACCCGTTCGCTCGCGGCGCAAGCCGTGGAAGCCGGGCGAGTCACGGTGAACGGCGAGCGCGTCAAACCGGCCAAAGGCCTGCGCATCGGTGATGAGCTTCACATCCGCACACCGGTGCTGGCGTACACGATTCACGTTGTCATGCTCTCCGAGAAGCGAGGCTCAGCAGCTGTCGCCGCTACACTCTACAGTGAAACCGATGAGAGCAAAGCACAGCGCGAACGGGAGCACTCGAAACGCTTCGAATACGGACCGACTTCGCTGCTACGCGGTCGTCCGACTAAACGGGACCGCCGGCGGTTGGAGCGCGTGCGTGAAAACGAGGGCGAATGATGCGTTGCACAAGAGGGGGCTATAATTCTGACCCCCAGCCCTTTGCAGCAACAGGCAGAAACGGAGACAGCCATGGAAAGTGGACGCGAAGTAGTGGTGTTGAGCGGTGTACGTACGGCGATTGGCGACTATGGCGGCGGCTTGAAGGACTTTGCCCCAACCGATCTTGCCGGCCGTGTAGTGAAAGAGGCGGTAAGCCGCTCGAAGCTTGCCCCTGACGAGATCGGGCACGTCGTGTTCGGTAATGTGATCCATACCGAACCGAAGGACATGTACCTATCGCGGGTCGCCGCGATTAACGGCGGACTGCCGAAGGACAGCGTCGCGATGACCCTCAACCGCTTATGCGGAAGTGGGTTGCAGGCGATCGTCTCGGCCGCCCAAGCGATCATGCTGGGGGACACCGATGCGGCCTTGGCTGGCGGAGCCGAGTCCATGAGCCGAGGCGGATACCTCATGCCTAGCGCGCGGTGGGGTGTGCGAATGGGCGATGCCAAAGTGCTCGACATGATGGTCGGCGCATTGACCGATCCGTTCGACACAGTCCACATGGGCATCACGGCCGAGAATGTGGCGGCGAAATGGGGCATCAGTCGCCAGATGCAGGATGAACTCGCTGTCGAGAGCAACCGACGCGCGACGAACGCCATCGAGAAGGGCTACTTCAAGGAGCAGATCCTTCCGATCGAGCTGAAGAGCAAGAAGGGAACGGTGCTATTCGACAAGGATGAGCACCCGCGTGCGGATGCCACCATGGAAAGCCTTGCCAAGCTACGCGCCGTGTTCCAGCAGGATGGCACCGTGACGGCGGGCAACGCCTCCTCGATCAATGATGGCGCTGCCGCAGTGGTATTGATGGAGCGCAAAGCGGCCGAGAAGAAGGGCTTGAAGCCGATGGCTCGACTCGTCGCATACGCGCATGCCGGCGTTGATCCCAAGTACATGGGCATAGGCCCGGTGCCGGCGGTGCAGAAGGTGATGCAGCGCGCCGGGGTGAAAGTCGAGGATTTCGGTGTCATTGAGTCGAACGAGGCTTTTGCCGCACAAGCATGCGCCGTGGCCAAAGACCTGAGCTTCGATCTACGCAAGGTGAATCCCAACGGCGGGGCTATCGCGTTAGGGCATCCGATCGGCGCGACAGGCTGCGTTCTTACCATCAAGGCCCTGTATGAGCTGCAACGGATCGGCGGACGTTATGCGCTGGTGACAATGTGCATCGGAGGTGGCCAGGGTATCGCGGCGGTTTACGAACGGATGTAACGCAATCGGCGCGTCGAAGAGCGAAGCGTCTTTTGTGCGGCGCGGCGCTTGACAACGTTGCTGCGCCGCATATAATCGCGGGTGTTGCGATGCAACACACTCAATAATGGCTCACTTCCTCAACGATTCGCCGGAGATCCACCCATGTTCGTAGTGCCCGAAGACGTCAGCGCCTTCCACAAGGGGAACCTAGACGCACTGCTCAAGTTCACCGATACGCTTGCCCAAGCAAGCGAGCAGCTTTTCGATTTGCAGGTCAAGAGCGCGAAAGCAGGTACCGCCGAAGCGATCAAGCAGTTGCGCGCGTTAACCGGCGCCAAGGATGTACAAGAATTCGTTTCGCTGCAGACATCGTTCTCGCAAGCTAACGCCGAAAAGGTCTTTGGTTTCGCGCGGGCCGTCTACGGGTGGGCCACCGAAACGCAAGCCGAGATCAGCAAGCTCGTGGACGGCCAGGTTAGCGAATTGAACAAATCACTGGCGACCACCATCGACAAGGCCGCGAAGGCTGCTCCCTCCGGCTCCGAGTATGCATTCGCTGCCGTCAAGCAAGCGATGAGCTCCGCCAACCAGGCTTATGACGCCATCACGAAGGCCAGCAAACAAGTCGTTGAGATGACGGAGGCAACGGTGGCATCTACCGCGAACTCGATCGCCCCGGCAGCCGCCAAGAAGAAAGTCGCCTAAGGACATCCCACCTTTCCACGAAGCCCCCGGCTTGCCGGGGGCTTCTTTTTTGGCGCTGCCGCACATGGGCGGATGCGTGTGGTACAAGAAGCTTTTGACTGCGTTGCCCCGAGGCGTATATGGCTGATTCACCCCGCCAACTGTCTGCTTGGAAAGCGCTGGAGATGCACCAGCGCGAGGTCAGCCGCCACCATCTGCGCGATTTGTTTGCGCACGACCCTCATCGCTTCGCCAGGTTCTCTTCGCAAGGTGCTGGCTTATTCCTCGATTACTCGAAGAACCTCCTGCTGGACGATACATTGCCCCTGCTGATCCAGTTAGCCGACGAGGCTCGGGTCGGAGAACGCCGGCGAGAGATGTACCAGGGCGCACGCATCAATGCGACTGAGCAGCGCGCCGTCTTGCACATCGCCCTGCGCAACCGGACAGCTGCGCCGATCTACGTCGATGGTCAAGATGTGATGCCGAACATCCGGCGCGTGCTCATGCAAATGAGGGCATTCAGCGATGACGTGCGTGAAGGCCGCTTGGTCGGCTCGACCGGACAAAAGATTACCGACGTGGTCAACATCGGCATCGGTGGTTCGGATCTTGGGCCGCAGATGGCTTGCGAAGCACTGGAGCCATTTGGTAGCCCCCAGCTTCGCACGCATTTCGTGTCCAATGTCGATGGTGCGCACCTGGGTCGCACATTGAAGCGTCTCGATCCTGCAACCACCTTGTTCATCGTCGCATCGAAAACTTTCACCACGCAGGAGACGCTCGCCAACGCACGCACCGCGCGAGCATGGTTGACCGAGCGCCTCGGCAGCGATGAGGCTGTCGCCGATCACTTTGCTGCGGTATCGACCAACCTCGAAGCGACCTCCGCCTTCGGTATCCCTCAGGATCGCGTGTTTGAGTTTTGGGACTGGGTCGGCGGGCGCTATTCGCTGTGGTCCGCGATCGGCTTGCCGCTCGCGCTGTTCGTCGGGATGGATGCGTTCGAGGAGATGTTAACGGGCGGGCATGACATGGATCGCCACTTCTTCGAGGCGCCACTCAACGCCAATCTCCCGGTGATCCTGGCCCTGCTCGGCATCTGGTACATCGACTTTTTCGGGCGCACTACGCATGCCGTGCTCCCTTATGACCAGTCGCTTCACCGCTTCCCTGCTTACCTGCAGCAGCTGGACATGGAAAGCAATGGGAAGCGAACCACTCTCGAGGGCGATGTGGTCGACTACCCCACCGGCCCGGTGATATGGGGCGAGCCCGGAACCAACGGGCAGCATGCCTTTTTTCAGCACCTGCACCAGAGCCCGCAGTGGACGCCCTGCGATTTCATTCTGCCGATCGCATCGAACTATGCCTTCGCGGACCATCAGCGCATGTTGATTGCGAATTGCCTGGCACAAACCCAAGCGCTAATGCGCGGCAAGCAAGAGGACGAAGTGCGCCGCGACCTGCAGGCACAGGGACTCGGAGCGATCGACATCGAGCGGCTGCTTCCGCACAAGCTATTCCCGGGCAATCGCCCGAGCAACACGATCATGCTGTCTCGCCTGACGCCCCGGACACTCGGTGCGCTGATCGCGCTGTACGAACACAAGGTATTCGTACAAGGAACGATTTGGAATATCAATTCGTTTGATCAGTGGGGCGTCGAGCTCGGGAAGCAGCTCGCAGGGCGCATACTCAAGGACCTCGAGCTACGCAAGCCTGATCCGAGCCTAGACTCCTCGACAGCAGGATTGCTGGAGCGTGCGGTGCAAAGCTCCCACAGCTAGCAGTCCATGCAACCCAAAAGACCGGGAATCGGCATGTGGCGCTCCCTGTTTTCAACAGCCACTAAGGCCCGCTCGCTACGTTTCTCGACACACTGCTAGAGCTTGAGGAAGTGCTCGCGGTAGTAGCGAAGTTCCTCGATCGACTCATAGATGTCGGCGAGCGCCTCGTGCTTACCTTGCTTAGTGAGCCCGCTCATTAGATCGGGCTTCCACCTGCGGGCCAACTCCTTCAATGTGCTGACATCGAGATTGCGGTAGTGAAAGAAGGCCTCTAAGCGCGGCATGTACCGCGCCAAGAAGCGTCGGTCCTGGCACACTGAGTTGCCGCACATGGGCGAGGTGGCCGGAGCGACCCACTGCAGCAGGAAATCCAGCATCTCGTTCTCCACCGTGACTTCATCGAGATCCGACCGGCGTACACGCTCAGTCAGCCCGGTGCGGGCGTGAGTCGATTTGTTCCAAGCATCCATGCCGTCCAACACTTGTTCCGATTGGTGAACGACTCGCACCGGCGCTTCTGCCATTTTGTTGAGTTGTTCGTCGGTGATTACGAGAGCGACCTCTAAGATGCGGTCGACGTCCGGCTTCAGGCCGCTCATCTCGAGGTCTATCCAGATCAGGCGCGTGGTCTCTTGTGCCATAATTTTCTGAATCTAAGTTTCCCAATTGTGTCATATCGCATTGATGATGCACGCGCACGCCTGTCCTATCCCATGAATCTGTTCACCGTCGTTTTCCTGATCGCCTTGGCGGTCGTCGCCGTCGTTCGCCTCTGGCTCGCCCAGCGGCACCTGCACCACATACACGCGCATCGCGCCACAGTCCCAAGGGAATTTGCCGACGAGATCAGCCTGTCTGCACATCAAAAAGCGGCTGACTACAGCAGCGCACGTACCCGCTTCTCCGTCCTGCACAGTGTGGTCGACTGGGCATTGCTGCTCGTTCTTACCTTCGGCGGTCTGCTTACGTTTCTCGATTCGGTCGCGCGCGGGCTGTTCTCCTCACCCCTGCTCCACGGCGTTGCGCTCATCGGATTGTTTACGCTGGTCACATCGCTCGTGGATCTTCCTTTGAGCTACTACCGCACCTTCAAGATCGAAGCACGCTTCGGCTTCAACAAAATGACGCTTCGAATGTGGGTCACGGACCTCGTCAAGCAGGGTATCGTCGCAGCCGCGCTCGGTTTACCCCTTGTCCTTGCGGTGCTCTGGCTCATGGGCGAGATGGGGCAGTACTGGTGGTTCTACGCATGGTTGGTATGGATGGCGTTCAGCGTCGCGGTGCTGGCGATCTATCCCGCTTTTATCGCCCCACTGTTCAACAAGTTCTCGCCCATGCAAGAAGGATCACTCAAGTCGCGCATCGAGCAGTTGCTCGTCAAGTGTGGCTTCAGGTCGAGCGGGCTTTTCGTGATGGATGGCTCGAAGCGAAGCACGCATGGGAACGCGTACTTCACCGGATTCGGCAAGACCAAGCGGATCGTCTTCTTCGACACCTTGATCGATCGCCTCAACGAAGACGAGATTGAAGCGGTGCTTGCGCACGAGTTGGGGCATTTCAGATTGCGACATGTCATCCGTCGCATGGCGTGGACTTTTCTGGTGAGCCTGGCTTTCCTGGCCCTGCTCGGATGGATCAAAGACAAGCCGTGGTTCTACCAGGGGTTAGGCGTGACCGCGCCAGCGAGCGATGCGATGACCTTGATTCTGTTCACGCTGGTCATTCCGGTATTCACTTTCCTCCTGCACCCGATCGCGGCGCGCTACTCGCGCAAGCACGAGTTCGAAGCAGACGCATACGCCGCTCAGTACAGCTCGGCTCGCCAGCTCGTCAAAGCTCTCGTGAAGCTCTATAAGGACAACGCTTCAACGCTAACGCCCGACCCCCTTCACTCCGCCTTCTATGACTCGCATCCACCAGCGCGCCTGCGCATCGCCCGACTGCAGCGCTTCGCGTCCTGAATGGGGGAACACGCATGAACGAAATCGCCGAAGGATTGCGTCGCAAGAAATGCGCGCCCTGTACACCGGGGACAACGCCGCTCAGTAACGAACGCATCCGATCGCTGCTGGCGGGATTGGACGGTTGGGCAGTCGAGAACGGCGCACTCACCAAGCGCTATCGGTTTCGCGACTATTACGACACACTCGCTTTCGTCAACGCGTCAGCGTGGATCTCACATCGCGAAGACCACCACCCTGATCTGCAGGTCGGGTACAACCACTGTACAGTGACGTATGTCACGCATGCGATCGGCGGACTCTCGGAGAACGACTTCATTTGCGCCGCAAAACTGGATGCATTGTTCGAATGAGAATCCATACACCAGCTGGGCTTGCTAGCGTTTTCGCTTGTGCAGCTTTGTTCGGGTGTGCGACCACTGTGCCGACCGCATCCGAGATCGAAGCGTGTGGACCCGGTACTGAAGGCACATATGCGAGAGACGACGCTACCAGGCTCGCGAAGCTGACCGAGCGCGCCGACATGTTCTCCGCCTGCATGCAGGCCAAGGGGTACGTACTCGACCAGGCAGCGCTCGATGCCGAGCTGCTGCGCTATGAGCAAACCCGCAATGCAGACCGATATGGTGTCGACCCGCAGGTGGCAGTCAACAGGCGCGAGCAAGAGCTCCAGCTGTCGCCGGCATATTGGCGTAAGGGCGCCGCCCGATAACGCTAAAGTTTTCGGCGCGGCGGCAGATAAGCAGTCGTGCAACCAGCGCTGCGCCTGAACGGCGAAGTGCGTCGGCGTTGGTACGCTGAATTTCCCAAGCAACTGTTGAAGGGCAAACCCATCGAAAGATGGGGACGCAAAGTCACCGGTCTAAGGAGCGGTCGCTCTAGGATGGCGGGATAGCCAGCTGCTTGAAGTGCCTTAGCACTTCTCTGCGCTTCATTCCATCTCGTGCAATCCCTTCTGGCGGTGCCCTTCGAGCAACGCGCGGCGAGTAGTCAGGAGGGTGAGGTCATGAGCACCAACTCAAATTTATCGAATGTCATCGCCATGCGTGATTTCGAGCGCGAGGCGCCCAGTTCACAGGCGATACAGTTCGACAACCTCCTGAAAGAATGCCGAGAGGTGGCGCTCGATCGCCTGTCGAAGTCGATGAACGCGATGCTCGACAAGCTGCCGGATCTCAACGTGCCGCCGGCGTCCAGCGTGCAGGATCGCGATAGCCGCGACCTCTTCGTCAAGGCCAAGATCTCAGCGACATCCCAGCGCAATGCGATGCAAGAACACTTTTATGCCTGCTTGCTCGCCGAGTTCGAGGCTAGCAGTCGCGGCGGCAAGGCAACCAGCGATTTCAGTCAAAAGGAGTTGTCTTCCCTCGAGCTGTCGCTGGTCGATGAGAATGACTTCGAAGAGACTCTGCGGGTAAACGAAATGGCGGCCAAGCTACGCCGCTATTGCGACGAGGAAGTCGTCGCGCTGGATCAACGCATTGGTGTGCTGATTGGCGACGCGACTCTGCAGGGGCAGGCCAACCCACTCAGCCCGCAGGCGATCTGTAGTGCTTACAAGCAGGCATGCCGGGGGATCGAGCCTGAGAGCAAGGTGCGGTTGATGCTGCTTAAGCTCTTCGACGACCATGTCCTCGATGACATCCGTTCGATCTACAAGGATCTCAACGCGCTCTTGATCGAACGATCGATCTTGCCCAAGATCCGCTATGGGGCGACTCGCCGCACTTCTGCCCTCGGCGCCTTTCCGCGCGGGCACAGCGCCGACGCCGAACCCTTAGCGGATCCTATCACCTCGGCGCAAGAGCCCGCTGAGCACGATTTCTTCGCGATGCTCCAAGGCCTCATGGGTCGACCGAGCAGCCTTTCCGGGATCAACGTCCCGGGGTTTCCATCCATCCTCGGCGGCGCGGGAGCAAGCGTTCAGCTGCCAATCGGCGAACTGATTCCATCACTTACGCGCATCCAGCACGGCGATGTAAGCGGCATGGTAGATGGAAATATGGCGCTGGCGGCGACGGTGATCGAGCCGGGAATCACCAATGTCTTACGCCAGCTGAAGGGAAGCAGTCTTGCCAGCGGACTGGGACAGACCGAAGGGATGACTTTGGACATCGTGATCATGCTGTTCGATCAGATCTTTGACGACAGCAAGATAACCAGCGCGATGAAAGGCTTGATCGGCCGGTTGCAGATTCCCGTACTGAAGGTCGCGATTCTCGACAAAACCTTCTTCTCGAAGAAGACCCATCCTGCCCGCAAGCTTCTGAACGTCATGGGCGAGCTTGCAATCAGTCTGCCCGAAGACTTCGGTTCGTCGAGCCCGCTATACGTCGAGTTGGATCGAATCGTTCAAAGGCTAATCGACACGTTCCAAGACAACCTCGACGTGTTCGATGAGCTTCGCCAAGAGCTCGAGCGCGTCAGCGCTCAAGAAGCGAACCGTTCGATCGAAGGAGCGCGACATCTGGCCGCCGCAGTCGAGCAACGCGAGCGACTCGGAATGGCTCACGCCGTGGCACAACATGCAATCAGATTGCGTGTTGAGTCGAGGAAGCTTCCTCAAGTCGTAGTGAGATTCCTCGCCGAGCAGTGGGTGAAGCTGCTCATCGTGGCCTATGCCAAGCACGGCGCGGAAAGTGATGCGTACAAGACAGCCACAACGACCATGGATTTGCTCATCTGGAGCGTGAGCCCGATGCAGTCCCTCGAGGAGCGCCGCAAACTCGCTGCCCGCCTCCCGGGCTTGCTCAAACGGCTCGACTACGGACTTCAGCTGATCGGCGCATCCGAAGAGGTTCGCAAGCACTTCTTCGCCAAGCTCATGCGTTGTCATACGAAGATCATCAATAGTCCAACCGATCAGACGTCTGTCGCCAGCTCGCATCCATCGACTGCGCATTCGTCGACGCCGATGCACGGTGGCCATGACAACAGCGAATCCGCGATCGAGTCGGCAGCACACGCGCCCGTTGCCTCGCTGCCCGTCCTCACCGAGGTGGCCGAATCTTCCGCGCCGATCGCAGCGAACACCCCAGCGCACGCACCCTCACGGGAAGCAGTCTCTCAACCCTCGGCCGCGGAAGCAGCGAGCAGTGAGCCTCCCGACGACACTGAACCGCAGGAGTCTTCCGCAACCTTCAGCGCCGTGACAATTCCCAATCCCTTCGGCGAGGGTGAAATTGAGGTCGAAGAGATCGATCTCGCGGACCTGCCTGGGAACAACTCAGCGGACCTGCCGACGACTGCACCGAGCAACCCCGCAGCCAGCGACGAAAACAGTCGGATGGTTAGCGGCCTGCAGGAAGGCGCATGGGTCGAGTTCCGCGATCGCGAAGACAATATCACCATCGCCCGGTTGTCTTACATCAGCCCGCTGAAAGGAACCTACTTGTTCGTCAATCGAAAGGGACGCAAGGTCGGCGAGTATTCGCTGTATCAGCTCGCACGGGAGTTCCGTAGTGGCACCGCGGCGTTGATGGACTCGTCGCCGCTGTTCGATCGCGCGATGACGAATGTGGTCGGCGCGTTGAAGAAGACCGCACCATGATGCACGACCAAGCAGTCAGATTGGGGCAAGCCGGCCCACCGTGATCTCGCGCCGCTGCACGGCAGCGCTTGCGGGTCTTGGCGGGTGCGGCCGAGCCACGAAGGCGGGCTAGAATAGAGGCTAGTCGAACGAGTTCCCTTTGCCCAGCACCTCCCCGCTTCATTCAGGCCAAGTCGTCGCCGCCTACGGCCGCCAGTACCTTGTCGAACTTAACGAAGGCGAAATCATCACGTGCTTCACTCGCGCCAAAAGGAGTCTTCTCGCCTGTGGGGATCACGTTGCGGTGATGCGCACCGCACCGGGGCAAGGGGTCGTCGAAGCAATCGATCCTCGGCGTACGCTGCTGTATCGTTCAGACGCACACCGACAGAAGCTGATCGCTGCAAATATCGACCAAGTCGTCATCGTTCTCGCCCCCTTCCCCTCTTTCTATCAGGAGCTGCTGGACCGTTGTCTTGTTGCGGCAGAACACGAGCGCATTCGCCCGCTGATCGTGCTGAACAAGTTCGATCTCGTCGACCAGAGTGAGAACCCTCGACAGACTTTGCGCTTGTACGAGACCCTGGGCTACAAGGTCTTGACACTCATCGCAAAGGAAGATGTCGCGCCGCTGCGACCCCAACTGCAGAACCGATTGAGCGTGTTGATTGGGCAATCGGGAATGGGCAAATCGACGATCATCAACGCCTTGATCCCGGGCGCTCACGCCCTAGTTGGCGATATCTCCATCGCACTCGACTCCGGGCGTCACACCACCACGCATGCCAAACTCTATCGACTGGACGCGCGTTCGGGTCTAATCGACTCACCAGGCATGCAAGCGTTTGGCTTACACCACATACCGGTTAGCAAATTGCAGTTCTGCTTTCCGGAGTTTCGGCCGTTCCTCGGTCAATGTCGCTTTGCGGACTGTGCGCATTACGGTGAACCGGATTGCGCCGTGCGCAGCGCAGCGCACTCGGGCGACATCGATGCGCATCGCATGCGCACCTATCGCCGCCTCGTCGAGGAAGCGCGACGGCTGCCAAGACTTTAGCGCGCGCCTTCGATTAGTAACCGACCCAGCGGGCGAGCGTAAGCAGCAGCAACAGCACGAGCCACACGATCAAGGCGCGCCACAGCAGCGAAAGCGTGCTCTGCAGATAATCCGCGTCCGCAATGCCGCCATCGCCTAGCTCTGGACGGAAGTCGATCCCATTCGATGCAGGCAGCGGTCCGCCCAAGCGGACTCCCAATGCACCCGCGCCGCTTGCGAGCACGATTCCCTGCGTCCGATCGATCCACGATTGCGCCTGCATGCGCCAAGTCGAGATTGCGTCCTCGAAGTTGCCGGCGACCGCGAAACCAATCGCCGACAGTCGCACTGGCAACCAGTCTAAGGTATGAAAGGCCTTGGCTGCGAACGTACCGAAGGCTCTAGACTCCTCCTCACGCCCATGTGCCCAGAGCCGCTCGGTCTCTTCGGCGAGCCGATAGAGCACCGCGCCTGCCGGCCCGGGTAGTACGACGAACCAGAAGATTACGCCGAACACTTGGCGATGAACGCGCGTCAGTGCCGTCTCAATAGTTGTCTTGGCTATTTCGGGCTCGGCGTAGCTGCTTAGATCGGTACCGCCGCTCCAGCGGCTCAGCGAAGCCCTGGCTTCATCCAGCTGACCAGCCCGCAGCGACTCAAAGATGGTACGCACACCGTGAACCACGCTTCTAAAGCCGAGCGAGGCGTACAGCAATGCAACGGTCCAGATCCAACTCAATACTGGACTCACCACGTCGAGCGCATAGAACACGACTAAGGACAAGAAGACCCACGGACACACCGCCGCGAGCCACCCCACTACACCGTGAACGGCTTTCCCCGCATTCAGATCGTGCGCAAGGCGGTCCGCGTAACGATCGAACAAGATGATCAGTTGATCAGCACGCGGCGCGTGCCACGTGCTCTCTAGCATCAGCGCCGCGAGCAAGGTGAAGAAAGCCATGGTGAACTTACGAAACACACTAATGCTCATTGTAAACGAGCACGCGGAAAGCGCGAGCGGGCAGCTGTTGCTCGTTGACGTCAGGCAGTGAGCCGCAGATAAAGGGCCGGCAGCTTCTCAGGCAGGCGACCAAGTTGGTCAAGCACCATGTAATTGCGTGCACCGAAAATTCGCGAGACATACTCGTCTGCGCGCGCATCCAAGCTGAGACAAAACGTAACAATGCCTGCGTAGCGTTGCTCTTCGACGGCGCGCTTGGTGTCGAACAGCAAATACTGCTTGTCGTGCACGTCGATGTCATGCGGCTCCCCATCGGTGAGCAACAAGATCATTCGATGGGCCGCGCGCTGTGCACTCAAGACGTGCCCGGCATGGCGCAATGCTGCTCCCATTCGGGTAGAAAGCTGGCCGCGCATGCCGGCAAGTCGGGCCTTGACGGCCGCGTCGTACGGTGAGTCGAAGTCCTTGAAGCGGTAATACTCCACTTCATGGCGCCCGTTCGAATCGAACCCGTGTATTGCGAAGTCGTCTCCCAGATCCTGCATCGCGTGCGCAAGGAGAGCACTCGCCTCTCGAGCGAGATTCAAAACACTCGTTGCCGCTGTCGGCACCCAGTCGTTCGTCGATTGCGACAAATCCAGTAGCACCAGCACGGCCAGATCGCGGAGGTTGCGGCCGAGGCGCTGGTGCACCCGTGGATCGGGCGGCCGCCCGCTACGGATATCGATTGTCGCACGCACGCAAGCGTCCACATCGAGCCGATCGCCCTCGAGCTGGCGGCGCAAACGCTGCGGACGTTGCATCTGAACGGCCTTGATCAAGCTCGTCAAACGGCGCACCGTCGCATCGTTTCGCCGCAACACTTCATCGATCAGTGCAGCATCGCCATGGGGGGCGGGTTTCTCCCAAAGCGTGCACCAGCCCGGCCGATCGAGAGCGATCAGATAATCCCATTCGTCATAGTGATAACTGCGGACCCGCTCGTCGATCCCCACCTCCTCATTGGCTCCAATCTCCAGCTGTCCGCGATCGGGCTCTGCATCTCGACCCTCTTCCTGCTCGATCTCGGCATCCGAGTGTTCCGACCCCTCCTCCTGCTGAAGTCGCACAGCTTGGTATATCGTCTCCTGTTCGTCGCTCTGCGGTTGAGCTTGGTCGCCCAAATCCCACAAGTGCATATTGTCATCGCGATAGAGCGGCTCGACGACATAGGTCTTGAAGTTGAATTGCACTCGCATTTGACCAAGATCGTTGCCGAGCAGATTGCCAATCTCGCGGCTCAATATCGCATCGTGTAGGCGCTCCTGTCCGCGTGCAAACATCCGCCTGCCCTTCAGCACAAAGGGATTGTCGTCGACGTAGTCCTCATCAAGTAGCGCGCGGGCTAAGCGAGCCATCAGCGAGACCGCACTGACCGCAAAGGTGGGCATTGCGACGTGGTAGGGCTGCCACACTCGTTGCAGACCGGGCATGTCACGGATCGCCAGGCGCTCCACCCTCGCGTCTTCGATAAGGGATACAAGCGCGACTTGAATGGGCCGTAACGACTGTAGCGGGAACTTCGACCGCGAGTAGGCCAGATGAGCAGCCGCGTGCGCGACGGACGCCCGATAGACACCGGTGCTATCTTCCCTGGGAAAGGCGTCGACCGCCGGTGGAAGACGGATGCTGCCGTCGACGATAGCCGCGCGCTCACTGCGCGCGCGCATCGACGCGCGTATCTGCAGTTCCCGCGCCCACAGCGCCCGCAAATAGAACTCGAGCCTGCGCTCTACATCCGCGAGCAGCACACCGTCCGCTGCAGCGCGCAGAATCGCACGCGACTCATGATCGTCCAAACCAAACCACGCCACTTGAGCGTCGGCGTCGGCTGCGTAATTCTGCACGCCCAGCAACGCCCATCGTCGCAGCCCATGCAAAGACAACTGGTCGAGAAGGCTCGCGGCCCGGGTGAAAAGCGGCGCGAGCCCAGCGGGCGCCAGTTCGCTCAGCTCCTCGACGAGAACGAAGTACTCCTGCAGCAATTCGTTGCCTTCAAGGCGATGCCGAACGCCGGGTAGCGTGTCGAAGAAAGCCTCCAAAGCGGTCGGTCCGGCACGCTGGACGATTGCGTTGCTCAGCACGGAAAACGCTGGTAGCGCCCAAGACTGTGCCTCTCTCGCCACTTGGGGTACGCTCCTTAGGAGCGAGACGATCGGCGCCATCCCTGCCCCCTCGTTCACGAGCCTGACGACCATCTCGAGCAGACCGCGTTGACTTTCTGTGCTCAGTGCCTTGCAGGCCGTCGGCCAGCTGCTCTCGATGACCTCGCGCGCCGCACCCGGCAGTGCGCGCATGAGCTCCGGAAATTCAGCGATCGGGGAAGACATCGGCGAAAGCGACAGGCACGTCGAAGGCTACGGGCAGTTTTGGCTAAAAGAACGTCTTCACCGTCGCTTCCAGCGCGTCGCTAATGTCCACGTCGTCGGTAATCGGGCGCACAAGGGCGACGTTGCACGCGGCAACGGGTGCCACGCCGCGCGCAATGAGCTGCCCGGCGTAGATGAGCATGCGGGTCGACAGCCCCTCCTCGAGCCCATGACCTTTCAGGTTTCGCGACTTCTCTCCGATGCTGACCAGTTTCGCTGCGATTTCGGGTGCGACGTTGCTCTCGTGCCCGACGATCTCGATCTCCACCTCGCGCATGGGCCACTTGAAGTCCAACGCGCCGAACCGCTGCTTGGTCGATTGCTTGAGATCCTTCATGATGTTCTGATAACCCGGGTTGTACGAGATCACCAGTTGGAAATCCGGGTGCGCATGCACCAGCTCGCCCTTCTTTTCGAGCGGGAGAACGCGGCGTGCGTCAGTGAGGGGGTGGATGACCACCGTCGTGTCCTGGCGTGCCTCGACGATCTCATCGAGGTAGCAAATGGCTCCGTGGCGCACCGCCACGGTGAGTGGGCCGTCGCTCCACCGCGTGCCTTGCGCATCAAGCAGATGTCGGCCGACCAAATCCGAAGCCGTCATGTCCTCATGGCACGCAATGGTGATGAGCGGCTTTCCGAGCCGCCACGCCATGTACTCCACAAAACGCGTCTTGCCGCTGCCAGTAGGGCCCTTCAGCATCATCGGCATGCGCACGGCATACGCGGCTTCGTACAGAGCGATTTCATCGCCGGTGGGCCGGTAATACGGCTCCTGCACGATCTCATATTGGCTGATCAGTTCTTCTGAAGGGTAGCGATCCATGCAGGATTCCTCAGCAATCGAAGAGCACGTTGGTGGCTATCCGCTCGACAACCTCGTCCACGCCCGCGCCTGTGTGACAGTTAGTCAGCAGGATGGGCTTCCCGTTTCGCACGGCGCTGCCCTCCCGCACCATGCGCTCGACGTCCACCCTGACATAGGGCGCAAGGTCGACCTTGTTGATGACCAGCAGGTCAGACTGGAGAACGCCCAGTCCACGCTTGCGCGGGATGTCGTCTCCACCGGCGGTATCGATGACGAACAACCAGTAGTCGACCAGGTCCAGCGAAAAGGTGGAGGCGAGGTTGTCGCCACCGCTTTCGATCAGCACCAAATCGAGCGACCCGAACTTGCGCTCCAACTCATCGGCTGCTTGGATGTTCAGCGTTGGGTCCTCGCGAATCGCCGTGTGGGGGCAGGCCCCCGTCTCCACCGCCATTACACGGGCGGGATCGATCAGACCGCTGCGCTTCACGCGCTCGGCGTCTTCTTTGGTCACCAGGTCATTGGTGATGACGGCAATGTTAGTGCCGCGCTGGATGAAGCGCGGGATCAACTGCTCGAGCAGAGCGGTCTTCCCGGATCCCACTGGGCCACCGATGCCTACGCGGGCCGCGCCGCTGTGGCCGGACTGCGCGCGATGGACAGGTCGGACGTTCGTCATTGTCGCTCGGAACAGCCCGCTAGTGAGAGTCGAAGACAGTGACGCGGTTCGAGTGAAGCAAGGACGTCATGCGGTGCAAATAGTCCTCGCGCGGCCCTGCGAGGGCGATGCGCAGACGAGTTCCGTGAAACTCGACCTTCCAATGCATGTTGCCCGCGAAGTAGCCCAGCTCCAATGCGGCATTCACGTCCTTAGCCTCGACTTCGAGCCACTCGACTTCGTGCATCCGGACCACGATCCCTCGCGCGGCCTCTAGCAGCAGCACCGCCCCTTCCATCAAGTGCTGAGTGCGCGGCAGAGCAATTGCGCACTCCGTCCCTCTATCTGTGAGTGCACGCAACCGGTGGCGTTGCGTGTCCGCCTGGCTCAAGGAGAGATACTCCACTGCGTTGCGATGCTCGAGCTCGTGCAATGCTTCGGCAAGCTTCGGCTCGGAAGCCAAACCGATGATTCTCTCGATTCTTATCATCTCAGCCGTCAAGTTGGATGCGTTGCCGACGACTGTACCAGCATCTGAGCTCTGACCAAACGACTGCGCGAAACCGCTAGAGAAATCTCCCTCCCCTTAACCCGGGGAGGGAGACGCTAACTCATGCGTGGGTCTTCGCCTTCTCATTCGGGATACCGGGGATCGGACATTCCTCGGTGCCAACCGTTGACCGCGTGAGAGCCTCGACCATCTTCTTGGTGCCGTCGGGATCGGTAATCCATTTCTTGTAGAAGTCGTATGGGCACGCTGCTACACCTTGGTCGCCTTCGCGCGAGTTGATCTTGCCCGTGTAGCCCCGGTGCAGCAACTTGAACAAGTGGTTCTCGGATTGCATGTTCTTACGGGCATCGCGAATCAAACCCTTCGATAGCGCCGCGTACTGCACGCCGTACTCCTCCTCCCCGCATTCCCCCAAGGTACGACCGTCGAAGCCGATGATCGCGGAGTGGCCGAAGTAAGAGTAAACGCCGTCGAAGCCCGCGGCGTTGGCAACTGCCACATAGGTGTTGTTCGCCCATGCCATGGCCTTCGCCATGATGATCTGCTGCTCCTTGGCCGGATACATGTAGCCTTGGCAACGCACGATCAGCTCCGCGCCGCGCATGGCGCAGTCGCGCCAGATCTCGGGATAGTTGCCGTCGTCGCAGATGATCAGGCTGATCTTCAGTCCCTTTGGCCCATCGGAGACATAAGTACAGTTGCCCGGATACCACCCCTCGATGGGCACCCACGGCATGATCTTGCGATACTTCTGCACGATCTCGCCCTTATTGTTCATGAGGATGAGGGTGTTGTACGGCGCCTTATGCGGATGCTCTTCATGCCGCTCCCCGGTGAGCGAGAACACGCCCCACACGTTGGCCTTGCGGCATGCCTTTGCAAAGATTTCTGTTTCCTCCCCTGGGACCGACGACGCGGTTTCATACATCTCCTTCGAGTCGTACATGATCCCGTGAGTGCTGTACTCGGGGAAGATGACGAGATCCATACCGGGGAGGCCGATCTTCATTCCCTCGATCATTTCGGCGATCTTCCTGGCGTTGTCCAGCACTTCCTTCTTCGTGTGCAAACGCGGCATCTTATAGTTGACGACTGCCACACCGACTGTGTCGTTACTGCTCGAGATGTCTCCATGTAACATTGCTGGTTCTCCTTGCCTTCGACGTTGACACGACGCTCGCCCTTGAGCGCTACTTCTCCACTGCGCGGCGTTCCGGCTCACCACCGGGCGCCGCCGACGCGGGGTCCATCCAGCTCAGATGGTCAGGTAGGCGTGGATCCGCGCGGTGTCCACCTTGTCCTTCGCTCCCTCGTACACGAACTGCCCCTTTTCGATGATGACGAACCGATCCGCAATCTCCATTGTGAAACTCAGCACCTGCTCGGACACGAGCAATGAGAAGTCGCGCTCGAACTTCAGGCGGTTGAGCGCCTTCGCAATGTCCTTGATGATGGATGGTTGTATTCCTTCGGTTGGCTCATCGAGGATCAGGATTTTGGGATTGGCAACTAAGGCGCGGGCAATTGCGAGCTGCTGCTGCTGGCCGCCCGACAAATTGCCGCCGCGCCTATCCTTCATTTGCTCGAGCACCGGAAAGACTTCGTACACGTAGCGCGGCACCTTCTTCTCGGCGACGTATTCCATTCCGGTCAGAATGTTCTCCTCCACCGTCAGATAGGGAAAGATCATGCGTCCCTGCGGCACATAACTTAGGCCTGCCGCCACCCGTTCATGGCTCGGCTGTCTGGTGATGTTGCGTCCGTCAAGCAGCACTTCGCCCTTCTTCGCGGGCAAGATCCCGATCAAGCTCTTGAACAGAGTGCTCTTGCCCATACCGTTGCGGCCCATGATCGCGACGGTCTCACTCTGCCGAAGCTCGAAGCTCACATCGCGAACCGCCGGGCTTTCACCGTAGTACACACTCAATGCATTGACTGTGAGCATCGTTGCGCTAGTGCCCTAGATAGACGTCGATCACACGCTCGTCTTTCTGGATCGCGTCGAGCGACCCTTCACTCAGCAGTTTCCCCTGATGCAGGACGGTAATCTTGTGCGCGATCATGCGCACGAACGCCATATCATGCTCGATGAGCACGATAGAGCGCCCGGGTGCGATGCGATTGAGCAGCTCCGCGGTCTGCTCGCGCTCACGGGGACTCATGCCCGCCACCGGCTCATCGAGGAGCATGAGCTCGGGGTCCTGCATCAAGAGCATGCCGATCTCGAGCCATTGCTTCTGACCGTGGCTCAAGCGCCCGGCCTTTGCGCGAAGATGCTCGGTGAGGAACACGGCCTCCGCGACCGCGTGGATCTTGCTCATGATCTCTTTCGTGCGGGTGAAGAAGAGAGAACCTAGGACACCGCGCTTCTGTGGGTAGGAGATCTCGAGGTTCTCCAGAACCGTCAGGTCCTCGTACGTCGAGGGCGTTTGGAACTTGCGGCCCACGCCCAATCGCACGATTTGATGCTCGTGCAGCGCGGTGAGCTCGATCCCCTTGAAGCGAATACTTCCCGTCGTAGGCTTGGTCTTGCCGCATATCATGTCCAGCAGCGTGGTCTTGCCGGCACCGTTCGGTCCGATTACGACGCGCAGCTCATCGCGATCCACGGAAAGCGTGAGATCGTCCACCGCCTTGAACCCGTCGAAGGAAACGCTGAGCTCGGAGATGGTCAAGATCTCCACCTTAAGCTTCTCTCTTCAAGCGTATGCGGTCCGCCAAGCCCGCCAAGCCGTTGGGCAACACGAGCACGACGAAGATGAACAACCCGCCGATCAGGTACAACCACATGGTTGCAAAGTTCTCGGAGAAGTAGGTCTTGCCGAAACCGACCAGCAGAGCGCCGAACACTGCACCGACGACGGAAGTGCGTCCACCGACTGCAGCGTAGATCACCATCTCGATAGACGACACCGCCCCTACCGTCTGGGGCGTAATTAATCCGACCTGCAAGGTAAAGAACGCGCCGCCCAGCGCGGCGAACAGCGCGCCGACGGCAAATACGAAGGCTTTGAACATCGCGGTGTCGTAACCTGAAAACCGCACCCGGTCTTCGCGGTCACGGATCGCGATGAGAATCTTGCCTAGACGGCTCTTGATTACGAGCGTGCATAGAACAACGCCCAGGATGACAAATGCCGAGCAGGCAAAGTACATAACGCGCTTAGCACCATCTGTCCTCGTGTCCCAGCCGAGAAGCGTCTTGAAGTCGGTGATGCCGTTGGCGCCCCCGGTATAGCCTTGCTGACCGATGAGCAGGACGACGAGGGTAAGTCCTAGCGCGAGAGTAATGATTGCGAAGTAGACGCCGCCAACACGCTTCTTGAAAATTACCAGTGCAAATAGGAAGGCGAATGCAGTGGGCAGCACGATGATGGCAGCGACAGTCACGACAAAGCTGTGAAACGGTTCCCACCACCAGGGAAGCGCCTCGGTGCTGCTCCAAACCATGAAATCCGGAAGCTCGGGCTTGGACGCCTCAAGCTTGAGAAACATGGCCATGACATATCCCCCGATTCCAAAGAAGATGCCCTGGCCGAGGCTGAGAATGCCGCCGTAACCCCAAACGAGCACGATACCTAGAGCCACCAGCGCAAAGCTCAAATACTTGCCGACCGTGTTGAGACGGAAGATGTCGAGCGAAGCCGGGAACACGACGAGCAGGAGTAGACAGACAATGGCAAAGCCGATCGCCTCTTTCGATTTCAGCAGACTTCGCATCGTCACTGCCTGATCTTGCTCGAAAACAGACCGTTGGGCCTGAAGTAGAGCGCCACGATGAGGCCCACGAGAATCAGCACCTTCGCCATCGAGCCGCTCAGGAAAAATTCCAGCGTCGACTGCGCCTGCGCGATGGCAAATCCTGAGATAAAAGTTCCCAGCAGGCTTTGAACGCCACCGAATACGACCACGATGAACGCATCCACGATATAGAGCTGTCCGGTGGTTGGATTGGTCGATCCGATCATGGTAAAGACGCTCCCGGCAATGCCGGCTAGCCCCGAGCCCAGTGCAAACGTAAAGGCGTCCACACGCCCGGTGTCGATTCCTGCCGCACCGCTCATGACCCGATTTTGCGTGACGGCCCGAATGCGCAGGCCCCAGCGCGTGTGGAACAGAAGGACGTATACGCTGATCGAGATGAGGACCGTGAGGCCAATGATGAACAGCCGGTTGAGCGGAATCTGGATGCCGCTCACTGGTTCCCAGTCGCCGGTGAGCCAGGAGGTCATGGGCACGCTTACCTCCTGCGCGCCAAACAAAGATCGAAAGGTCTGCTGTAGGATCAAGCTCAAGCCCCAGGTGGCGAGCAGCGTATCGAGTGGACGGTTGTACAGGAAACGGATAAAGCCGCGCTCCAGCAGGTAGCCGAACAAACTCGTGATCAAGAACGCGAATGCGATCGCGAAGAAAATGTAGATCGCCATCAGGCCAGGCGCAAACCGTTCGAACACCCACGCGGTCATGTAGGTGATGTAGGCGCCCAGCGCCATCAACTCCCCGTGCGCCATGTTGATCACGCCCATCAAGCCGAACACAATCGCAAGCCCCAACGACATCAGCACGAGAATCGTGAAGAAGCTGATGCCGCTAAACAGCTGCATGACAGCGATGTCGAAAGTCATATCGTCCGTCCCCGCCTGAAAGCGGATTGTTGCGCTTCGTTCGGCACTCCTTCCCTTGCGCGCTATGAGCCGCAAGGGAAGGTATTGCCCTGATGATGCGTTGCCGCGATTAGAGCTTGGGGAAAGGATTGGGTTCGATCAGCGGCGATTCGAAGACGATGTCGAACTGACCGTCGGCGCGCGCGCGACCGATTCTCGCGTGTTTCCAGGTGTGGTGATTCGACGCGTGCAGCTTGATCTTGCCCTCCGGCGCATCGAGTTCCAGTCCTCCCGATGCTGCCACAACTTTGTCGACATCAAAGCTCTTGGCCTTCTCACAGGCAAGCTTCCAGAAGTGGACCGCGGTGTAACCGCACTCCATCGGATCGCCGACAACCCGGTCTTGACCGTATTTCGCCTTGATCGCCTTGACGAAGCGGTCGTTAGCCGCATTCTTTTGGCTCTGGAAGTAGCCCATGCAGGCGTAGTAGCCGGTCGCATTCTCTTTGCCGATGCCGTCAATCTCGTTCTCGGAAACCACGGTACTGAGCAACGTCTGCTTGTCGCCGCCCAAGCCTGCCGCCTTCAACTGCTTGTAGAAGGCGACGTTGCTGCCCCCTACCACAGTGCTGTAGATGCAATCAGGCTTGGCAGCCTTGATCTTGTTGATGATCGAGGAAAATTCGGTGTGACCCAGTGGCGCGTATTCCTCACCCAGGGTCTTGCCTCCCACTCTGGTGATCGTGGGCTTGGCGATCTTGTTGCAAGTGCGCGGATAGATGTAATCGGAACCGACCAGAAAGAAGGACTTGCCCTTGTTCTTGGCGAGCCATTCGACGGCGGCGATGACCGACTGCGTGGCCTCCTGGGCGGTGTAAATCACGTTTTTCGACTGCTCTTGGCCTTCATAGTACGTCGGGTAGTACAACAAGCCATTGTTCTGTTCGAACACTGGCAGTACCGCCTTTCGAGAAGCGGAGGTATAACAACCGAACACGGCCGCAACCTTGTCACGTAGCAGCAACTTCCTGGCTTTCTCGGTGAATGTCGGCCAATCGCTCGCACCGTCTTCCACGATCGGCTCGATCTTGCGGCCCAGGACACCGCCCTTGGCGTTGATCTCGTCGATTGCCAACTTCTCGGCGTCCACGATCGCGGCCTCTGCAATCGCAATAGTCCCGGTCAAGGAGTGCAGGATGCCGACCTTGATGCTCTCCTCCGCCTGAGCTCCCTTAGGCCAGATGAACGGAGCCGGAACCGCACTTGCCGCCGCTGCAACCGCGCTCGCTTTGATGAACTTCCTTCTTGTGTAGTTGCTCATTCTCCTACCCCCGTCTGATTTAGTTCGCCTTGCCCGAACTACAAACCAAAAAAAGCCCACGCTGCCGAGCAGCTGCTCAGCACTCGTGGGCTTCCTCGCCAGGCCGTGCCGAGACCACCTTGTCCCAGCCGGCCGTCATGGGTTTGATGCAGCGCACACCCTCCTAGGTGCTCGGGCACTAACCAGACATCGTTCCCGCAGTCCGGCTGCGCAAGCCGCGGCGGCCAGACCAGCATCTCTCCCAACAGGGCTTAATCTAGTCTCCAATCCGCCGAGTCGTCAAGGATGCGGCGTCGACGCGACGGGCACCGAGTCCCGTAAAGATCCGAGATGACGTTTGGCGTCCCTGGCGGTATGCTCATGGCAGTCTCGTTTGCGCCACGAACAAAGTCCGTGCCGCATGCCAAGTCAGCGCGAGCGTCGATGCTTGGCGAGCAGGCCGACGAGCACATGCAAGTTGCGCGTGTGCCTACACATGGGCGTGCTTCCACCACACAATGCAGGCGAATTGATGAAGACGACCAGTGAGCCCATCCGGGTCGGTGTGCTCTTTTCAGAGACTGGAGTGACGGCAGTCATCGAAAGATCGGAAAGTATGGGCACTCGACTCGCGGCAGAAGAGATCAATCGAGCAGGAGGTATCGGCGGCCGTGAGCTGCAGCTCGTCCACTGCGATCCGCAGTCCGACCCAGCACGATTCCAGGCGCTGGCGGAGAAGCTGATCGTAGACGAAGGGGTGAGGATCATCCTCGGATGCTATATGTCGAGTACGCGCAAGGCTGTCATTCCGGTGGTGGAACGACTTCATGCCCTGCTCCTCTATCCCACGCTTTACGAGGGGTTCGAGTATTCGGACAACGTGATCTATACGGGGGCTGCGCCCAACCAGAACAGCGTTCAGCTCGCCGAATTCATGACGCGCACGTTCGGTTCGCGCGTTTTCATGATCGGTTCCGATTACATTTATCCATACGAATCGAATCGGATCATGAACGATTTGATCATGGAGCGCGGGGGCGAGACGGTCGCCGAGCACTATTTGCCGCTCGACGCGCCATGGGACGCGTATCTCGACATCGCGAAGAAGATCAAGCATTTTTCGCCGGACTTCGTGTTTTCGACCGTCGTTGGGGAGGGCACCGCACAGCTTCATCGCGCGTACGCGAGAGTCGGGCTGGACCCGGCGCGAATGCCAATCGCGAGCCTCACCACGTGCGAGGCGGAGGTCCAGCAGATGGGAGCCGAGATCGCCGAGGGCCATATCACCTCGGCCGTGTACTTCCAATCGCTCGCCAACGAGGTGAACGCGCGCTGCGTAGCCCAATGCAAGCAGCGCTTTGGGGATGAGGTGGTCACCAACATGTGTTGGGAGGCCGCTTACTTCCAGACCCATCTACTCGCGCAGGCGCTGCGCAGAACAGGTTCGGACAGCGTACGCGAGCTCCTTCAGGTTCTGCCTGGACTCGAGTTCGACGCGCCGCAGGGCGTCGTAAGAATCGACGAGGATAACCATCACACTTACCTGCGCCCTCGCATCGGACGCGTTAACGCTAAAGGTCAGTTCGACGTGCTCGAAGAGGCGAGGCAGTGGGTACGTCCCGATCCCTATCTCGTCGAGCATACCCTGCAGGACTGGTCGGCCCACGTCCGGCTTCACGCCCAATGACTAGCGCAAGCAAGAGGCCGGAGAGCGGGACCTCGCGTCGCCTTCGCGAGTTGCGCTCGCTGCGCGTCCTGTTGATCCATCCCAACGATCATGATGGACAGGAGCTCAACGCGCAACTGCAGCGGATCGGCTGTCAGGTCAAGGCGTCCTGGCCACCGATGGACCGCATCGCAGACGACGTCGATCTTGTCTTTTTCGCGGTGAGACCAGAGGTGATTTCGCACGATCTGCCCTGGCTGAAACGCGAGGACCGCCCGCCGCTCATCGCGGTGGTGAATTACGAGAATCCGACCATTATCGAAGCTGTATTGAGGCTCAATGCCCTAGGCGTCGTGGCGTCTCCGGTCAAGTCATTCGGCTTGCTAACCTCCATCGTTCTCGCTCGCCATCTCGCCGAAGCCGCTCGCGACCGCAACCGCTATGTAATCCGCCTCGAGCAACGCTTGGCCGGATTGCGCAAGATCGCCAAAGCAAAGGCTATTCTGATGAACACCCGCTCGTTGTCCGAAGAAGAAGCCTACAAGATGATTCGCGACCAGGCCATGACTAAGCGCGTGACAACCGAGGAAATCGCCGATGCCGTGATCAATGCCAATGAGATCCTCGGATTGGACGTGGAGGCGAGGACCACGGCCAGCCCCAAAGAGCCTTATGAGACGGCCGGCGATGCGTTGCATAAGCCTTTGCGTCGCCTCGGGGGTTCGTAGGACGCAAGCCTACGATCGAAACATTCGCGCATCCTGGGATTCGTGGTGGCAGCTCGCGAGCGCGAGCCCTGGCGAGAAATTGCTGAGTTCGTAGTCTGCGAGCCGCTCCGCTCTTGTCACCTGCTCCGGCAACCCCTCTACGATGCGCACCAAGATGCGCTGCGCGGCGAGATAGCCTAACTGCATCGTCTTGGTCGCGGCATTCACTTGGTTCTCGGTCCAGCCGAACAAGTAAGCGGACAAGGCAGCAGCACAAGGGATTCCCCATCCAACGGCAGCGAACGCATAGACGGTTGGAAGGGCCGGAAGAGCGATTTGGTGCAACGCCTCTTGCTTGTCCTGCAGCTCGCCGGTCGCAGCGAGCAGATTGCGCAAGGCTTCGCCCAACCGGCAGCTTTCCGCACGCAGCTCGGCCGTTTCGCGCGCGGCGAGAAACTGCGCGTTGAGTTTCCCCACGCGCTGCAGCACCCCTTGCTTCCATGCATCATGCAGGCGGCACAGCATCGGACCTTCGTACCGCACCAGATTGAACTCCAGGACCTGCGAGATCCACGCGCCGATCGATGCCTCGTCGGCCAGCCAACGCTGTTCGGCGGCAGCTTCCAGGCCGGAAGAATAACTGTAGGCCCCGATCGGAAGGGCAGGACTTGCCAAACGCAGCAACCGGACGAGCGCCTGCGCTTGCAGCGCATTGGCCCCCCGATCGCGGGGAGCGACTGGGCCGAATGCTTCGTTGACTGCCCGTCTCCTCATCACCGCCTACTCCGTCACGCTCTCGTCGCGCGGGTCGGCCGATAGAAACGCCATGCGCTTCAGAACAGAAAATAGCGCTGAGCCATCGGCAGCAGGCGAGCCGGTTCGCAGGTAAGCAGCTCTCCGTCTGCCCGCACCTGATAGGTCTCCGGATCGACTTCGATAGCAGGCGTCGCGTCGTTGTGACGAAGATCTTTCTTCGTCACGCGCCGAGTGTCTCTAACGGCGACCAAACGCTTGCGCAACCCGAGGTTCTGGCCGACCGACTGCTCTAACCCCGCCGCCGAAACGAACGTCACTGAAGTCGCATGGCAGGCCTGCCCGTACGACCCGAACATCGGGCGGAAATGAACAGGTTGGGGAGTTGGAATCGACGCATTGGGGTCACCCATCGCCGCGGCAGCGATCATCCCGCCTTTTATAATGAGCGACGGCTTGATGCCGAAAAAGGCCGGCCGCCAGAGAACGATGTCGGCAAGCTTACCGGGCTGCAATGAGCCGACTTCATGGGCCACGCCATGCGTGATGGCTGGATTGATGGTGTACTTCGCAATATAGCGCTTGACTCGAAAGTTGTCGTTGTCATCGGCGTCCTGTGGTAAGGCGCCGCGCTGCATCTTCATCTTATGCGCGGTCTGCCAGCTGCGCAGGATCACTTCACCCACTCGCCCCATTGCCTGCGAATCCGAGCTCATCATGCTGAAGGCCCCAATATCGTGCAGGATGTCCTCGGCTGCGATCGTCTCTCTGCGAATGCGCGATTCGGCGAAGGCGACATCCTCGGCGATCGATGAATCGAGATGGTGGCAAACCATCAGCATATCCAAGTGCTCATCGATCGTGTTGATGGTATAGGGCCGAGTCGGATTGGTAGACGAAGGTAGCACGTTGAGCTCCGAGCACACTCGGATGATGTCAGGCGCATGCCCACCGCCAGCCCCCTCCGTGTGGTAGGTGTGGATAGTACGGCCCTTGAACGCCGCGAGCGTGTTTTCAACGAAGCCCGATTCGTTCAACGTGTCGGTATGGATGGCGACTTGAACATCCATCTCGTCGGCAACCGCGAGGCAGTTGTCGATCGCAGCCGGAGTGGTTCCCCAGTCTTCGTGCAACTTCAGCCCGATTGCGCCCGCTGCAATTTGCTCGCGCAGCGGGTTGCGCAAGCTCGCGTTCCCCTTACCAAGGAAACCAAGGTTCATCGGGAACGCGTCGGCAGCTTGTAGCATTCGGTGGATGTGCCAAGGCCCCGGCGTGCAAGTCGTCGCCTTAGTCCCCGTAGCGGGGCCGGTGCCGCCGCCAATCATCGTGGTTACGCCGGACATCAGCGCCTCTTCGATCTGTTGCGGACAGATGAAGTGGATGTGCGTGTCGAGTCCGCCCGGTGTCGCGATCAACCCCTCCCCAGCGATGATCTCGGTCGCCGCACCGATCACAATTTCCACATGGGGCTGCACGTCCGGATTGCCGGCCTTGCCGATGCCGCTGATCCGACCGTGCTTGATGCCGATGTCCGCCTTGACGATGCCCCAATAATCGATGATCAGGGCATTGGTGATTACCGTATCGGCGACTTCGACGGCGCGACGTTGGCTTTGGCCCATGCCGTCCCGAATGACCTTGCCGCCGCCGAACTTGACTTCCTCGCCGTAGATCGTGCAGTCCTTCTCGACGGCGATCCACAACTCGGTGTCCGCCAACCGCACCTTGTCACCCGTCGTCGGCCCAAACATCTCCGCGTAGGCCGAGCGTGCAATCTTCGTTGCCATTACAGTTTCCCCATCACCTTGGCTTGAAAGCCATAGACGACGCGCTCACCGGCAAATTCGACCAATTCCACGGTGCGCTCCTGGCCGGGCTCGAAGCGCACCGCAGTGCCGGCTGCAATGTTGAGCCGGTATCCGTAGGCTTGCTTGCGATCGAACTTGAGCGCCATGTTTGTCTCGTAGAAGTGATAGTGCGAACCGACCTGGATCGGTCGATCGCCGCTGTTCGCCACGGTCAGTGTGACCGTCTTGCGGCCCGCGTTCAGTTCGATTTCTCCGGGCTGCGTCTTGATTTCACCTGGAATCATTGGGGTTCTCATGTATGTATCGAGGCCAGCCTAACCGGCCGTGTTGAAGAACCGACCTCGGTCGCCTTCTAGACGATCGGGTGATGCACTGTCACGAGCTTCGTGCCATCCGGAAAGGTCGCCTCGACCTGAATTTCCGGGATCATCTCCGGCACCCCTTCCATGACATCGTCGCGCTTGAGGAGCGTGGTGCCATAGCTCATCAGATCGGCGACGGTACGTCCATCGCGCGCACCTTCCATGATGGCAGCGGTGATGATGGCGACCGCTTCGGGGTAGTTGAGCTTGAGCCCGCGCGCCTTGCGCCGCTCGGCAAGCAACGCGGCAGTGAAAACGAGCAGCTTGTCTTTTTCTCTTGGGGTAAGCTCCATGTCCCTGGCCTTATGCGCAGTTTGCGTACGCGAGGATTCTTCAGCAGCTCCAGATTCTAGGAGGCTGAGCGGTGCGCCCAATCATTCGCGGTCTTACGATTCGCCACAAGCTTGTGAAGTAAGCACGCGCTGCCTGTGCACTGCGCCCCAAGTAGCGAGCGACGAACACACCCGGTAGAGCGGTAATGCCCACTAGGTCGTCTCCGCTCGCGGGCACGGCACGCAGTGCCCGGACCAGATCGCCCGCGGCATCTTCGAGAACGATCAGCATGCACGCGCTCACCGTTCTGCCTGCCAAGCCTGCGGGCGATTGGAACAAGCGGCTGCCTCCTTCGACGCAAGCATACTCGAGAAACAGCGGCCGATCGTCGACGCAAACGGAGGTGTGCTGGGTGTACAAACCGGAGTCGAAGCGCTCGCCGGAGGCCGTGCGTCCGAAGCAAGTCACTTCCCAACCCAGATAGCGCGCCCCTTGCGCAAGGTGTGCGCAGACCGTTTGATTTGCTTGCACCCCGTTGTACACGATGGTCTCTTGCGGCATCCACTCCAATACCGCGCCCGCTTCTACCCGAATGCTAACGTGCTGGGACGCCTCCGAGCGGTCGCAACGGTACCACTTCGTGGCGCCCGGCGTGGTGACGATCGCGCGGGCATCCATGCGGATATCGACTTCGAGCTCGAGCTCGTCCCCACCCGCGATGCCCCCGGGCGGATGCAGGACGATGGCTTGGCAGATGTCGGGACCCTCTTGGTAGAGCGGCTTTTGTACGCGCAGCGGCCCACGATGCTGCGACATCAGAACAGTGCGATCGGAACGCCGCTCGAAAGCAAGTGCGAGGTGCGCTTCCCAAGCGCTTCGATCCGAGTTAGGCACGCGCGCGACAAGCTCGCTTTGCCGACTTGCTTCGACGCTTGCACGACCCGAGCCGCGCATGGGTTGTTGGGCTTCTAGATTGAGCCGCCATCATCTCATTAGCGCAAGTTGACTGCAGGGCATGAACGGCCTCGAGAAGTACAAACCTTCGCTACCGCATCAACCCACCTTGCAGCAGGCGCAGCCAGAACAATCATGCGCATCGTACAGGCAATAGGGCGAGCGGTCGGCGGGCGACGTCCGGGGTCGCGAGCCGACTCGAGAATCAGGGGAGGACTTAGGTGAAAAGGCACCGCGGTCGCGGTGCCAAAGACGCCGGAAGAACTACGAGAGCTGACGAGCGCCTTCGGTCAGCGTCTCACCGAAAGTGGTGCGTACGATCTCGACCGCGTCCTTCAGCGTTTCTTCGGACAGGCTATTGATCGTACTGGCGAGAATGTCAGCGGCTTCATAGGTCGACTCGGGCAAGACCTGCGTGTCGAGCTTAGCGACGAACATTGCTGCTGCTCCCGCGGTTCGCAACAGGTGCTCACGCTCCGCAATCAGCATCTCGATTTCGGCGCGCAGCATCGCCAACTCTTCCTCACGCTGAAGGTCCGAAGCGCGACGGCCTGGCTGAACGCGGCGTTCCTGGTGTTGCAGCATCATCAGTCTCCCTATCTCCAATTCACTCTTTGTCGATGGCTACGCTGACCAAGCTTGGCTTGAGCAGCTGCACCACGTCATACGGGCTCAACCCGACTAGATAGCCCCGTTTACCGCCATTGATGTAGATCCGAGGCATATCGAGGATAGACTTCTCCATGTATATCGGCATCGTCTTCCGGGTTCCGAAGGGCGACGTCCCGCCGACCAGATACCCGGTGTGCCGGTGCGCAGTTTCGGGCGTGCAGGGCCGAATCGTCTTTACTCCTAGCTGTCGCGCCAGCTCCTTGGTCGAGACCTGGCGGTCACCGTGCATCAGAACCACCAATGGTCGCTTCGCCTCGTCTTCCATTATCAGGGTCTTGACCACACTATGCTCGTCGACGTCCAACTCGCGCGCCGATACGGCTGTGCCGCCCTTGTCTTCGTACTCGTAAGGATGCTCGGAAAACGCTACACCGGCCGCACGCAGCTACCGGGTGGCAGCAGTCGCGGCCATCTTATCCTTGCTCATCCCTTAGACCAACCAGCGTGAGGCGCGCGCTTAGGCTCACTCCCCAAGCAAGCGATACAGGGCATGCAGCATGCCCGCAGTCGCCCCCCAAATGTAGCGCCCTTCGTAGGGCATCGAGTAGTAATTGCGGGGCCGCCCATTCTTCACATCACTATGACGCTGGTGCTTGGTCGGGTCCAGGAAGTGGGCCAACGGCACCTCGAACACCTCCGCGACTTCGAACGGATCGGGCGTGAACGATACCGGTGGCTCGATCCACCCGACCACCGGCGTCACGCGAAACCCGGTTGGAATGTCGTAGTCGGGAAGGGTACCTAGAACTTGAACCGATGAACGGGGCAGTCCCGTTTCCTCTTCCGCTTCGCGCAAAGCCGTGTCGACGCGGTCGACATCCCCTGCATCCACGCGACCACCGGGAAATGAGATCTGGCCCGCATGGTCGTTCAGATGGGCGGTGCGTTGCGTAAGCATCACCGTCACCCCACCGTGTCGATTGATCAGAGGCACCAGCACGGCAGCAGGTGTGGCATCGAATCCCGGCGGGTGAGCGAAGTGAAGAAAGTCCGCCGGACCCGTCCTGGCCGGCCCTCGCAGTCTTTGCACGAGCCAGTCGCGCGTGATCGGGGGAGACAGAATTAGCACGGAGCGTCGCAAAGCAATGTTGATTCCTTAGCCGCGGCAAGATGCTATTCTAAGCTCTCGAACCTGCTGCGTCGTCGCGAATGAGCGACTTAACTTCGCTATGCAACAGTTTCGGCAACAACCAGAATGTCAGTAACCAAGACCTGGAGGACCGAATGAAAGTTCGCATGCTGCTCGCTGCCGGCGCGCTTGCCTTTGCCGGTGCTGCTTTCGCCAATCATTGCCCGATCGACATGAAGGCGATCGATGAAGCGCTCGCCAAGAAGCCGCAACTATCATCCGAACAGCTGGCGGAGGTGAAGAAGTACCGCGCCGAGGGCGAAGCGCTGCACAAGGCTGGCAAGCACAAAGAGTCGGTCGAGACACTCGAGAAGGCCAAGAAGATTCTCGGCATTTAGTTTAGGTACCCCTGCGAGAACCCCGCGCACCCGCGCGGGGTTCTTTTTTGGAGACTCATAGCGGAGCGGTGGGAGGATCAGAAAAACCGCTCGTCGCGCTTACCACGGTATCGGTGTTCGATCCCGAAAGAGTCCGCCAGTCGGGCCGTCGTCCGGCAAGGTCGCCAACCAGACGGCGGTGTCGGCGCCTTGCTCGACGCTGCGCGTTGCGTCCGGTCCTCCTAAATCAGTGCGGACCCAGCCCGGGCACATTGCGTTGACGAGAATGCCATGCGAGTGAGTCGCCGACGCGAGCATTCGCGTGAGTGCGTTCAACGCCGTTTTCGAGACGCGGTAAGCCGGCGTCCCGTCCCGCATCTCA
>Ga0070741_10004662_pt1 | contig 31714 bp, 22 predicted proteins | sample Coa_R1_4_FD_66440 | JGI IMG/M metagenome (GOLD analysis project Ga0070741, IMG submission 66440) | Surface soil microbial communities from Centralia Pennsylvania, which are recovering from an underground coalmine fire - Coalmine... | ecosystem: Environmental > Terrestrial > Soil > Unclassified ... | reverse complement strand
CCAAGTCATACAACTCCCACGGCAGCGGCCCATTGTTATTCGTGAACGTATAAGCCCACGGCAGCAGACCCGTCCGTTGCGCCGCAATCCATCCGTGGTCATACATCGCGCGGTTGCCATGCATCTCGAAGTACTGCGTCTCCCGCTCGGGCGCCTGCGGATCCTCGAAGCTCGCCAGAAAGCTCACACCATTCACCGGCTGCTGCACCACACCATCCACACTCTTCGGCTGCGGCACGCCGGCCGCCTCAAGAATCGTCGGGAAGATATCCGTCACATCTTCATACTGTGACCGCACCCCACCCGGATCCTTGATGTGCCCGCTCCACGCCACCACCAGAGGATCGCGCGTGCCGCCCAGGTGCGAGCCGATGCGCTTGCCCCACTGAAACGGCGTATTTCCCGCCCACGCCCATCCGGCCGGATAGTGCGGGTTCGAGCCCTCCAGCCCAATCGTGTCGAGGTGCTTCACCGTCTCCGACGCCGGCGGAACAATCCCGTTCACCTGCTCCATCAGGTTGTCCGTGCCATTGATGTTCCCCTCCAGGCTCGCGCCGTTGTCGCCCGCGATGTAGAAGATCAGCGTGTTGTCCAGCTGCCCCGTTCTGCGCAGCGTCTCGATCACGCGCCCGATCTCATGGTCCGCCTGCGCCATGTAGCCGGCGAAAACCTCCATCAGGCGCTCCGCCACCTTCTTCTCGTCTGGTGAAAGCGAATCCCACGCCGGCAGCTCCGCCGGCCGCGGCGTCAGCACTGTATCCTGCGGCACCACGCCCAGCCGCTTCTGCCGCTCCAGCACCATCTCGCGGTACTTGTCCCATCCCATGTCGAACTCGCCCTTGAACCGGTCGATCCACGCCTCCGGCGCCTCCAGCGGAGCGTGCGTCGCTCCCGTCGCGTAGTAGATAAACACTGGCCGGTCCGGTGCCAGCGCCTTCTGCTGCTCGATCCACGCACACGCATGCGTCGCCAGGTCCTCATTCAGCGTGTAATCCTTCTCGCGTCCCGGCGGCGGGACCATTTCAATCGGCTTCGTCCCCTCGGTCAGCTCCGGATGCCACTGATCCGTGTCCGCCCCGATGAATCCGTAGTAATAGTCATAACCCTGATGCGTCGGCCAGTGATCATATGGTCCCGCAAGCGTCGTCTCCGGATCGGGAATCAGGTGCCACTTGCCGAATGCCGCCGTCGCATACCCGTTCTCGCGCAGAATCTCCGAGACAAACGCCGCGCTCTTAGGAATCGACCCTGTATATCCCGGATAGCCGTTCGCCCAATTTGTAATCGTGCCCATCCCCACCGCATGATGGTTGCGCCCGGTCATCAGCGCAGAGCGCGTCGGCGAGCACAGCGCCGTCACATGAAAGCGCGTGTACCGCAGCCCATCCTTCGCAAGTTGATCGAGCGTCGGCGTTGGAATCATCCCTCCGAACGTCGCGGTCTGCCCGTAGCCGGCGTCGTCCAGCAGGATCAGCAGCACATTCGGAGCGCCCTTCGGTGCGCCCCAGGGTTCCACCGGCCGCTGCGTCGACGTCCGGTAATCTCGCGTAATGTCGCCGCGGAATGGCGGCGGAGCTATCGGCAGGTTCGTCCGGTCCGGCGTCTGCGCAAATATCAACGGAACCGTGGCAAACGCAACGACAGCAGCAACGGTGACGCGAACCGATAGATCGAATTTCGACGCCATTCCTCTCCTCCGCGAACTGAAGCCACAACTCTAGGTGACCCTTGCAAACGGCGCAATCGACCCGAACTGGCAGCAGGGCCCGACGACCCGCAAGATTTGTGCAGCGCAGATTGGCCCGTCACGGCTATGCTGGTGGCTCGATTCACGCCGTTGCCGTTTTCGAACAGGAGACAACCAGAACGATGAGACGTGCTCTGAAACGTGGTGGCCTTGCCGCCCTTGCCCTGCTTCTCACCTTACCCGCGCTGCCCCTCAATGCCGCGCAGACGAGGGCCGCCAAAGCGCAGACGTCCGAACAGAAGCTCAAGCTTCCCGAAATCAAGTACGAGAAGTACACGCTGCCCAACGGCCTCACCGTGATCACGCACGAAGATCACCGCCTGCCGCTCGTTGCCGTCGACCTCTGGTATCACGTCGGCCCGCTCAACGAGCGCCCCGGCCGCACCGGCTTCGCCCACCTGTTCGAACACATGATGTTCGAAGGCTCCGAGCACGTCGGCGAGAAAGCGCACATCAAGGATGTTCAAGCCGTCGGCGGAACCGACATCAACGGCACAACCTCTTTCGATCGCACCAACTACTTCGAGACTATGCCCAGCAATCAGCTTGAGCTCGCACTCTGGCTGGAAAGCGACCGCATGGGTTTCCTCATGGAAGGGCTCAATCGCACGCTGCTCACCAACCAGCGCGACGTCGTGCGCAACGAGCGCCGCCAGGGTGAGGGCCGTCCCTACTACGTCGCCAACGAAGCCCTGATGCATGCGCTCTTCCCTCCCGGCCATCCCTACTATGGCAACGTCATGGGCAGCCACGCTGACATCGAGTCCGCACGCATTGCGGATGTGCGGGACTTCCACCAGCAGTACTACACCCCCAACAACGCCTCCATCGCCATCGCCGGCGACTTCGATCCGAAAGCTCTGCGCGCTCTGCTCACCAAATACTTCGGCCCCATCCCGCGCGGCCCAGTACCCCCGCCGGTTAACGTGACCACGCCACCCATCACGTCGCAGAAACGCATCACTGTCACCGACACCGTCAAGCTGCCGCAGATCCGCTTCGCCTGGCTGACGCCTCCTTTATTCACGCCGGAAATGTACAACACGGACGCGGTCGTCTATGCGCTCGGCGGGGCCAAGGGAAGCCGTCTCAATCAGGCACTCGTCTATAAAACACAGCTCGCCCAGAGCGCGTTCTGCGGCAACGACTCACTCAAGCTCACCGGCATGGCGCAATGCATCATCACACCGCGCCCTGGCGTAAAGCTCGACAACATCGAAGCCGTCTTCTGGAAGGAACTGCAACGCCTGCAGCAGGAGGGCCCGACCGCTGAGGAGATACAGGCTTACAAGGCCAGCACGTTGACCCAGACGATCTCCGGCCTGCAGCGCCTCGGCGGATTCGGCGGCGTTGCCGACACGCTCGATGAGTACAACCAGTACACCGGCAATCCAGGCTTTCTTCCGAAGGACGTCGCGATGACCGAAGCCGTCACGCCCGCTACCGCGAAGGCCGCGGCTGTGAAGTACTTCGCGAGCAACGCCGCCGTTGTCGTCTCCTGCGTCCCCGGCGAGAAGGTGCTGCATGACGTGCCGCGCAGCCCCGCCGACACCGATGCCAATGTGAAGATCACCGACCCGTATACTCCGCAGTTTGAAGCTTCGCAGGAGTGGCGCAAGACCGAGCCGAAAGGCGGACCGCCGCCGGTCGTGCATCTGCCCGTGCCGTCCACCTTCGCGCTCGACAATGGCCTCAAGGTCTACATCGTCGAAGACCACGCGCTGCCGATCCTCTCGGCCTCGTTCGTTACACGCGCCGGCAGCGAGACAAATCCGAAGGACAAGGGTGGCCTTGCCACACTCGTCGCCGAAACCATGGGCGATGGCACCGAGAGCCGCGACCTTACAAAACTGGCCAACGATGAAGAGCTCATCGGCGCCACCATCTCTCCCAACGCCAGTATGGACGGCAGCTTCGCCGGCATGACCGTGCTGACCAGCAACACCGATCGCGGCATGGACCTGCTCGCCGATGTCGTCGAGCACCCTGCATTCCGTCCAGCAGATCTTGACCGCCGGAAGAAGCAGCGTCTCGTGCGCATCGCGCAGGAGACCGACTCCGTGCAGATGATGGCGAGCCGCGTTGGACCGAAGCTCGTCTTCGGCGACAGCCCGTACGGCGCCTCACCCACGGGCACAACCGAGAGCGTGCAGGCATTGACGCGCGATGATGTAACCGGCTTCTACACCAGCCATTTCGGTCCAGCGGACTCCGCACTGGTCTTCGCAGGCGACATCACACCCACCGACGCCCGTCGTATAGCCCAGCAGTACTTCGGCAGCTGGAGCGGAACAGCGAGCGAGGCCGTCACGCTTCCGCCCGCGCCGGAGTTGCAGCCCACTCACGTCGTCATCGTCGACAAGCCCGGCGCTCCGCAGACCGCGCTGATGGCCTTCGGTATCGGCGTACCCGCAAACTCGCCAGATCTGCCGATACTCCAGGTGATGAACTACACGCTCGGCGGATCGTTCGCCAGCCGCATCAACATGAACCTGCGCGAGCAGCATGGCTACACCTACGGCGCCAGCTCCTTCTATCAGGGCTACCGCGCCGGAGGCGACTTCATTGCCAGCAGCCTGGTACGCACGGACGTCACGGCTCCCGCCGCAAAGGAGCTGATGTCCGAGATCATGCGCTTTCCCTCCAACCCGCCCACTGAAGCCGAACTGAGTGCGAGCAAGGACGCTCTCGTGCAGTCGCTGCCCGGCCGCTTTGAAACGAGCTTCGCCACCACCGGAGTGATGCAGTCGATCTTCCTCTATGATCGTCCGCTCGACTACTACGCGAAGCTGCCGGACAAGTACCGCGCAGTCACTGCGGAGGACGTTGCGAAGGTCGCCAGGGAAGACCTCCACCCAGACCACCTCGTCATCGTCGCTGCAGGTGACCGCGCGAAGATTGAGCCCGGCCTGAAAGACGCCGGTCTCGGCTCCGTCGAAGTCCGCGACATCAACGGCGACCTGGTCACAGACGCGAAGTAGTTCAACCCAAACCGACCGAAGGGCGCAGCTTTCTCGCTGCGCCCTTTCTCTTTTCATTTCATCGACTAAGCGTGGAAGATCGCTAGCGCCTTCTCCAGATTCGCCGGGCTATCCACGTGGCACGTCACCAGGCTCTTGTCGATCTTGTGATTTAAGCCCTGCAGCACCTTCCCGGGACCGACCTCGATGAAGTGGGTTGCACCGGCTTCTTTGAGCAACTGGATGCATTCCACCCACCGGACCGCGCCGGTCACCTGCCGGATGAGCGCATCACGCACCTCGGGCCCGCGGCGCAGAAGCCGCGCATCGACGTTTGCTGCGACGGGGAACGCAGGATCGTTGAACGTGATGGACTCAAGTACGCTCGCAAGCTGCTCCTCCGCCGGCTGCATCAGCTTGCAGTGAAACGGCGCGCTCACCGGAAGCATCAGGGCGCGCCTCGCTCCAGCCTCCTTACACAGCGCCGAAGCCCGCTCGACAGCGTGCTTTGATCCGGAGATAACTGTCTGCTCCGGCGAGTTCAAATTTGCGGGAGCAACAACAGCCGCGACACTCGCCGCCGCCTGAATCGGCGTCTCCGCCGGATGCTCCGGATCATTTAACGCCTCGATCGCCGGTGCCGCTTGCGCGGACGGATTCGCGGGATCGTCCGGCGGCGCGGGGCTGAGTTCGTCTTCAACCCGGGCGCAGATGTCGTTGATCTTGGCGGCGGACATGCCCAGGATGGCGGCCATGGCTCCCTCGCCCGGCGGGACGGCCTCCTGCATGAAGCGGCCGCGCGCCTTCACCGTGCGAACGGCCTCGGTGAAGCTGAACGTCCCTGCGGCCACGTGCGCCGAGTACTCACCCAGCGAATGGCCGGCCGCGAACGCAATCGGCAGGTTGCGGCGCTTCAGCTCCGGCTCCAGCGCACAGAGCGCCGCGATCGATACCGTGAGGATTGCGGGTTGAGTGTTCTCGGTGAGCTTCAGCTCCTCCTCAGGCCCTTCGAAGATCAGCTTCGAAAGTGGAAAGCCAAGGGCGGCGTCGGCTTCATCGAAGATCGAGCGGGCGGCGGGGACGGTGTCGTAGAGCGCGCGGCCCATGCCGACGAACTGAGAGCCCTGACCGGGAAATAGGAGAGCAATCTGTGGCTTGGTTTGAGTGTTGTCGTTTGTCTCGGACATGCGAATTTCAGTTTAGATGCGAGGGGGTACCCCCCTCCCCCCTTTTTTGCGCAAAATCTTCAATGCAGATACTTTAGGTCCGGACCTAATGGTCGTGCTCCGTGCAGAAATTGCGCGGGATGGGCTTCCACCTGCCTTGTCTGGGGCAGGCCTTTGTCAAGTGCGGTCACTCGATAAGGCCGGTGACGAAGGTCTGCTGGGCGTCGGCGGTTGCCAGGGAGTAGAGGGCGAACTGGCGGCTGGAACGGGCGCGGAGCTCGAAGAGCAGGCTGGCGCGGTGGGAGTCATCGGGGTCGACGGCATCGACGAGGCGCATCCAGGGGGTGCGGTCGAGGTGGTTCTCGTCGGTGACCGATTTGAGGGAGATCTGGAGCTCGCCGGAGGGCAGGCGCTGGGCGACGACCGTGACGCGCACGGGAGGGCCGGCGGTCGTCGGGACTGCGGCCGAGTAGACGAAGGTGGGCAGGCCGCCGTAGCTGAGGGTGTAGCCGGTGATCTGCTCGTCGGTGAAGGCGAGCGGAGTGGAGGCTGCGGAGGCGTGCGTTTTGGACCCCACCCTGCCGCTCCCTGCCCCAGCGTGCGAGCCCGCTGGGGGACCCGTTCGCGTCGAGGGTGGGGCACCCGGGGTTGTGGAGCCCACCTTAGCGTGCTGCGCACGCGAAGATGGGGCACCCGGGGTGGTGTCGAGCTTTGGGCCGGTGCTGCTGGGGCCGGGTTCCAGGTGGTTGGTGGCGAGGTACTGGCGGGCGATCGGCTCAGCCAGCTTTTGCATCGCGGCCATCGTCTGGGCGCGCTCCATCGAGGAGTCCCACTCGCGCGCGAAGACGTGCGGGGGGTTGTTGGCAGCGTCGGATACGGCCACGGCCTGATGGAGGTTGGCCGGAACACCGGTGAGCTGCGGCGGGGCGGTCGCGGATTCGACTTTGCCGCGGTGCAGTTCGGGGCGGTCGGGGTCCTCATTGAGCGAGGTCGGCATGGGCTCGACGCCGGAACCGGATTCCTTCTTCTTCTTTTCTTTCTTCTCCTGGTCGCGGCGGCCGAGGGTGGGACGGTCGGGATCGTCTTCGATGTCCTTGGTGCCAAGGGACGCAGGCGCGTTGTCGGCGCTTGCATCCGAGTCGCGCTTGCTCATGTGCGGGCGATCGGGGTCGTCTTCCACCCCAGCGGACGAAGAACGTCCGCCGGGGACCCCGGCGTCGGGCGGAGCGGGTGTGTTGTTTTTGGCCGTCGTCGTCGAGTTGTCGTCATTCGGGTGCCGCGGGGCGACGAAGTGCGGGCGGGAGTCGTCATCACTGCCCACGATGACGGCGGGCGTGGCGGAGTGCTGGACGAGGTCGGACGGGGCGGCCTGGGTGGACAGCGGGAGGAAGCGGCCATAGCCGTACCAGGCGCCGAGCGGATTGTCGTCGGCGGTGCTGCGCCTGTCGACGACGTCGCGGGCGTAGTCGAGGTCGAGGGTGCCGATGATATCGCCAGCCCGTTGGATGCTGTAGACGTTGCCGGTCTCGAGCGCGAGCGGGATGGGCTGCGCCATGAAGACGCCGGCGTCCTGAAAGTGGCCGTCCATGTAGAGGGAGACGGGGATGAGGCGGGCGGCGTCGGGCTTGGTGAGGTCGCCGGTCCACTCGTAGACGCCGACCGCACGGGTAACGTGCTGGGGCTTGTCGACGTGGTGCATCTGCGCGCGGAGAGCGGCGGAGAGCGGCAGAGTGAGGGCGGCTGTGATGCAGGGGCCGAGGATGCGCGTGCGGAGCATGGCTGTTAATAGCTTAGACGGGACACAGGAGGGACTGTGTCGGGCTGCCGGGTCACCCAGGCCACTCTGGTGGGAAGTGCGTTTATCGTTCCCATTTGCGAGCTAATTTGCGCGGATCTCCAGTCCATTGATAAAAGCCGAGACAGTGGGATCGTCCCAATCAGCTCCGCCTGCATGCTGAGCGGCGATCCTGCCGTCTTTTGAATAGAGAAAAGTTGCCGGATACTGGTGAAAGTACATTGAAGACGGAATGTCTTCATCTCGTGTAACGAAGAACGGCAAGGAATAGTGGCCGAGGCGTGCATAGCGTTCCACGCGTTGCGGCGTATCCAGCCGAGAGACGATTAGAAAGACGACCCTTGGATCATTCTTGTATCGGTCGTATAGCGCCTGCACCGTGGGCATCTCTGCGACACACTGTATGCACCACGTTCCCCAGAGATCGAGAAAAACCACTTTCCCTTTGTAGTCGCTCAGGTGCCGCTCCTGTCCATCGAGTGTCTGGAACGCGAGATCCGGTGCAGGCAGCGATACAGCGACGAGTCCCGGCGACCGCGATTCAACATTTCTACGAACAATGTGAAAGAGGAAAAATCCGGCGAAAGCTGCAAGAACGCACAGAGCGAGAAAAGCTCCGCCGATCCATTCCCACGCTCGTTTCATGCGCTCCTCTTCGTTCGAGCCAAAATTCGGGTGGCATTGCACAGAAAGCTTACCAGTCTTGTGAAGTCGGCTTGTCGTCAGGAATCATTCCTGACGACAAGAGCGTTTACGAGGAGTAATTCGTTGAAGTTGCCGAAAAGACGACTCTACAGGCGATTCGAAGATGGACAAGTCGCCTTAATTCGCCCCTGGCCGCTCCACCTTGTCCACCACCAGCACATCCGCCATCGCCTTCGCCGGTTCCAGCCTCAGCCCCAGCTGCTCCGGCAGCGCAGTAAACAATCCCGGCGGCGCATCTGTAGGCGCTGACGTAACCGCATCGTCCGTTGTCCATCGCAATTCAAAGTCATACCTGCCTTTCAGTCCTGTCTGGTCAACCGCCGGGCGGTCAAGAGCGATACGCATCAACAGTCGCGCCAGCTCGCCCATAGAAAGGTTTTCGGCATGCATCGTCTCCAGGCCGCCATTCTCGCGATCGTTCTCATTCGAGAGGCCGTTTGGATCACCCTTGCTCGCCGCCATCTTCGCGCCGCCCTTCGCCACTGTCAGCATGTAGACGGATGACATGCGCTTCTCCATGTGCGTCACCAATCCAAACCGCTCCGTCAACAACTTCCGAACCAGCGCCTGCATCTGTTCGCGGTTTGGCTGCCCGGGCACATCCGCATAACCCTTCGCATCCCATAACTCCGTCCTTATCCAATCCGGCGTATTCGCCAGCTGGCTCTTGTTCAACGCGTAGGCATAGAGCAGCATCGACTGCACCGTCTTGCGCCGGATCAGCACATTCCGGCCCTCCACCTGATATCCACCAAAGTGACCGTTTGGATCGCTCGGCCGTACCGTCACCACGTCCCAGTTGGGATCAGCCTCCTTGGCCATCATCGCTACCCGCTGCCCCGCGTCCTGGGCGACCGCCCAAGATAGGAAAAGGCTAAGTGCGAACCATCCACAAAAAACCGCAACCCGTGCTATTCGTTTCATGCCCACTTATACGCACCACTGCTTCGTTTCGGATGACTTTTCTCGTGCTGGGGTGGGGCGCTCGCCAGCTTAGCTGGCGAACCCGGAAGTAACCTGAATTGGCAGCTTGTTACTTCGGTGGAACGCCGCGAAAAACGGCGTTATCGGCAACTACGATTATTACTGATAAGTTGGCTTATGGCAGCGGCCAAACACGCTCGCGCGTCGTAACGCGCGTTATCCCACCGTGGGTTCCTCCGGAAGCCGACGGTGCGGTACCCGGGCTGGCCGCGATGGGCAGAGCGAACGCGGGCGGTTGGTGCAGGGGCCGAGAATGCGCGTGCGGAACGTGGCTCGTCGACCCGGGACATCGGCCCTGTGAGGAGCTCCGGAGACCACCTGCTGATGGGAAGCGCATTCCGCAGTATCTATCCTGCGTCTCGCTCCGATTCGCTATCTTCGATTGCCGGAAGAGCAGAACAAGACGAACCGAGCCATGAGCTCGGCGCATGCATCATCGTCCTGCCCCTGCTCATCGGCCAGCGACCGCCAGGTCGAGAACGCCAAAGCATGACCCAGGGCCGGAACCATCCGCTGAAGCGCCGCCTTTCGACCCGGCCGTCCCTGGAGCAGAACCTTCCGCGCCTCCTCCAGATAGAACCGGTACCCCGCAACCTTTTCGCGGACGGCCGGCATTTCCTCGTCGCGGAGCACATTCAGCATCATGCGTTCTGTCTTGCGATACCAGCTGTACAGTTCTCGCAAACCGATTCTCAAACGTTGATCCGCGTCTTTCATCGTCGCCCAGCGCCCCAGCTCTGGCAGTGGATGCATCGCAAACCAGTGGTTCGTGCACGCATTGAAAAGGCTTGTCTCATCGGGAAAGTGGCGGTACACCGTCGAGCGCCGCACGCCCGCATGTTCCGCAATAGAGCTGATTGAGGTCCGCGAAGGCCCCAACGACCCATGGAGGGCCATGGCGCTTTCCGTAATCCGCAGCCGCGTGCGCTCTTCCGCCTCCGCCCGCCTGGTCATCCGATAGGCTCTCTTTTTCATTGAACAGTGCTGTCTATTTAAATTGACATCCGCTGCGAGTTATTCCTAATATTGGTCGGTCATCGCTGTAGCGTCAAATTAAGGAGGAATTCCATGGCAGCAAGGGTCCTGGGTCCGCGCGATGGAGCGCTGGGCTTTCTCGGCACGATTGGCGTTCGTTTCATGATCAACGGCATCGAATCCGGCGGCGGTTTCGCTCTGGTCGAGCATCCCATGAGCGCTCGCGCCCTCGCCGCGCCGCTCCACCGCCATACGCGCGAGGATGAGTACAGCTTTATCCTGGAAGGCGAAGTGGGGGCTCTGCTCGGCGAGGACGTGCTCATCGGAAAGCCCGGCGATCTCATCTTTAAGCCGCGCCATCAATGGCACACCTTCTGGAATGCCGGCGACCAGCCTGCGCGCCTGCTCGAGATCATCTCTCCGGCCGGGTTTGACCAGTTCTTCCGCGAACTGAGCGATGCCGGCGGCGTCACCAACGTCAGCCCCGACTTCCTGGGCGGACTCTGCCAACGGTATGCGCTGGAGATGGATCCGGCCAGCGTACCCGCCTTGATAGAGCGATTTGGGCTTCGCTTTCCGGGAGAGCAGGTCTTCTCGAACGCGTAACCTTTCAGCTGCAGAATTGTTTTCGCCTACCGCAACCGCTCGACGGCGATTAGTTCCTCGACGCGCTGGTTAATCTCCCCTCGTATGGCGCGCACCTCTGATGAGGAGCTGAGCCTCCTTTGCCGGCTCTTCGGTGAGCTTCTGCGGTCTCGCCTGACTAAGATTGAGGCCAACCTCTTGCATGGCAGCCTGCACTTCCGGGTGGACGCGCTCGCCTGGCGCTGTGCCGGCCGATATGGCGCGAGCCTTGTCTGGGTGTGCGAGCTGGTTGAAGAAGGCGGCCATCTGCGACCGCCCGGCGTTAGGCACACACGCGAAGATAACCTTCAGCATCTCGCCCCTCTAGACGCAGCACGACGGCCCGAAGCACGGGGCCGGCGGTGTGGCTGTGGCTCAGGCGTTAGGCTTGATGGCGTACACCTTCACGCTGGCCGCGGCAGTATTCACGTCGTAGTTCGCCAGCAACTCCGACAGTTCCTTGTGCAGAGTCGGCGCGTCCGGCGCAGGTGAGCAGCACGAGCTTCCGTCCATCGCCAGAGAGCAGCAGCCGGATTGATTCTCGACCTTGGCGTAGGCGTTGAGGTCCGCGCCGCTGTCCACGATCTCCACATGCTCGAAGCCAGCGGCCAGCAACCCGGCGCGGTAGTCGTCGATGCGTATGGCTCCGGCGATGCAGCCCACATATGCCGCCATGCTCTTCGCTACTGCTTCGGGCAACTCGCCCTTCAGAGCGATGTCGCTAACCGCGAAACGGCCACCGGGCTTGAGAACGCGGGCGATCTCGCGGAAGACGGCGAGCTTGTCCGGCGCGAGATTGATGACGCAGTTGGAGATGACGCAATCGACCGAGGCATCTGGCAAGGGAATGTTGTCGATGGTGGACTCGTGGAACTCGACGTTCGTAAACCAGCCCGCGGCCGCATTGGCGCGCGCCCGCTCCATCATGGCGGGAGACATGTCGATGCCGATGGCGCGGCCCTCGGGCCCGACCTTCTTCGACGCCAGGAAGACATCCAGGCCGCCACCGGAGCCGAGGTCTACGACGACTTCGCCGGGGCGAAGGTTCGCGCTCGCTGTCGGGTTGCCGCACGACAGGCCCATGTTGGCGGCTGCGGGGATGGATGTCAGTTCCTCCGCCGAGTAGCCGAATGCTTCGGCCACGGCCTTTACGCCCGCATCGTTGGTCGATAGCGTGCTCTCCGCAACCGCGCCATACCTCGATCGCACCGACTCAAGTATCTGCTGTGCCATGGAATCCTCCTGTGAAACATATTCGTCAAACTGAATATATGGACTTGCGGATGTATTCGTCAATGCGTATATATGAGCCATGGCTCGCAAGCGTGAGTTCGATATGCAGCAGTTCTTTCAGGCGCTCGGGGACAACACTCGGCTGCGGGTGCTGAACCTGATGGCGGAGCAGGAGGTTTGCGTCTGCTACTTGGTCGAGATACTCGGCGGGCCTCAGCCGAAAATTTCGCGGCATCTGGCTTACCTGCGGAACGCGGGTATTGTCTCGGCGCGGCGTGAGGGCAAGTGGATGCACTACCGCATCGTGATGCCGCCGCACATCGGAGCGTCACAGATTCTGCGGCAGACGCTCGCCTGGCTGAAAGAAGACAAGGCAATGCAGGCAGACCGAGCGCGTCTCGCTAAGGCTTGCTGTGCTCCTGCAAAATTCGATCTGGCGGGCGCTCCTCTGCCCGTTTCGCTGGGTGAGCCTTGCTGTGAGGCTTGCTGATCGCTCTCACAGTTGAGATTTGCAGCCGTTAGAATTGGTGTCCACGTTCGCTGCAGGCGAATTCAAGTCGCATAGAAGGAGAGTTCCGATCGTGGCATCCAATGGAATCAATCGCAGAGAGTTTATCGAGAAGGGTTCTGCTGTTCTGGCTGCAATCTCGTGGCCGGCGGCCAGCTATGCCCGCATTGTGGGCGCGAACGATCGTGTGCGCGTGGGCGTTGTGGGTTGCGGCGACCGCATGAAATCTGCGCTGATTCCTGCGTTTCTCGAGCATGCGCAGGAGCTCAACTTTGAGTTCGCGGCGGTGTCAGATATCTGGAATCGGCGACGGACGGAGGGTGTGGCGTATGTCGAGAAGCTGAGTGGGAAGCGGCCGGAAGCGGTTCGCAACAATGACGAGTTGTACGCGCGCAAGGATGTGGATGCGGTGCTGATTGCGACGGCGGATTTTCAGCATGCGTTCCATGGTGCGGAAGCGGTGGAGGCCGGACGCGATGCCTACGTGGAGAAGCCGACGGCCCACACCATGGCGGATGCGCGCAGGTTTCTGGCTGCGGTGAAGAAGAGCGGGAAGATCGTGCAGGTGGGCACGCAGCGCCGCTCGACGCCGGGCTATCAAAAGGCCGCCGAATACATCAAGTCCGGCAAATTCGGCGACATCGTCATGGTGGAGATGACGTGGAACGTGAACCAGCCGGAGCGGTGGCGGCGGCCGGATGTTGTGCCTCTGCTGAAAGAGGAAGACACCGATTGGAAGCGTTATCTGATCAACTATCCGCACGCGCCTTTTGATGCGCGCAAGTATCTTGAGTTCCGGCTGTTCTGGCCGTACTCCTCGGGGATTCCGGATCAGTGGCTGGTGCACCAGATCGACACCGTGCATTGGTTCACGGGATTGCCGCATCCGCGCTCGTGCGTGGCGAATGGCGGAATCTATCTCTGGAAGGATGGGCGGACGAACTGGGATACGATGACGGCGGTGTTCGACTATGGCCCACTGGACGATCCGACGAAGGGGTTCCAGGTGCAGTACACGTCGCGCTTTACGAACTCGGCGGGCGGGGTGAAGGAGCTGTATTACTCGAATGGCGGCATGCTGGACATGACCACGCAGAAGGTGACGCCGACGGGCGGTCTGAAAGAGAAGGACGCCGCGCAGATGAATATGAAAGCGAATCTTCTGCCGGAGTATTCGCTTGTTGAGAAGGCTGAGTCGATGGCTACGGACGCGACGACGCATGGCGACCCTGAGACCTCGGCGAACATGCGCAACTGGATGGAGTGTGTGCGCAGCCGCAAGACGCCGAATGCGCCGATCGAAGCGGGCTATAGCCACTCGATTGCGCTGTGCATGAATGTGGCGGCGATCCAGACGGGGTTGAAGGTGACGTTCGATGACAAGACGCAACAGGTAATGGCTGGAGGGAAGGTCTTTGCGTAAGGCATCGATTTTGAAGATTGGGGCGTTGGCTGTGCTGGTGGTTCTGGGGGCCGCACCGATAGTTGCGGCGGCGCAGAAGGGTGTTCGGGTTGTGCCGGACGTGGCGCATCGGCGCGTCGACATCACGATCGACGGCAAGCCGTTTACCTCGTACATCTGGCCGACGACGCTGAAGAAGCCGGTGCTCTATCCGATCGTGGACACTGACGGGATCACCGTTACACGTGGGTGGCCGCTGGAACCGCGGCCGGGCGAGCGCACGGATCATCCTCATCACGACGGCCTGTGGTTTAACTACAGCAACGTGAACGGCTTTGATTTCTGGAATAACTCGGATGCGATTCCAGTGGCGCGTGCTCCGAAGATGGGCACGATTGTCTTTGACAAGATCGTCTCGCACAAGAACGGCGCGACCAAAGGTGAGCTGGTCACGGACTCGACCTGGATAGACGGCAACAATCATCCCATCCTGGCTGAGAGGACGCGCTATGGCTTCGCCGATGAGGGATCAACGCGCAGCATCGATGTCATCGTCACGCTGAAGGCGCTGGATCGCGTTGTGTTTCACGATGACAAGGATGGGTTGCTCGGGTTGCGTGTGGCGCGGTGGCTGGAGTCGCCTGAAGAAAAGGGTGGAACCTTCACTGACTCGAACGGCGTGGCGACTCCGGTTGCGGCAGCGGCGAATGTTCCCGGTGTCGCTCCGCCGACTGGTGAATATCTCACCAGCGAAGGCGTGAAGGGCGAGGCCGTCTGGTCGACACGTGCCCGGTGGTGTGCAATCACAGGTCACAACGGTTCAGGCCACACTGTCACGATCGCCATCTTCGATCACCCGGATAACGTTGGTTATCCCACGTACTGGCATGCCCGCGGATACGGGCTGTTCGCCGCGAATCCGCTTGGGCGGCACATGTTTGATCCTAAGCAGCCGCCGCTTGATTTCACACTTGAGCGAGGCCAGTCGGTTACGTTCCGCTATCGCGTGGCGATTTATACGGACACGCCTTCGACCAAGGTGCTCAATCAGCAAGCGGAAAACTTCGCGGCTTCCTATGGCAAGCCAGTCCACGCGCTCGGCACAGGCAATGCCGGCCGCTAATTGACTACGCCGGCTGGCAGGGGAACAGCATGCTGGCGACGGTGCCTGCCGATCCTGGACGGGTGCTGCTGCGGATCCGGATAGAGCCGTTGTTTTTTGCGACGAGATCGCGCGTGATCCAGAGGCCCAGGCCGGTGCCGCCGATTCCTTTGGTGGAGAAGAAGGGCTCGAAGAGACGCTGGGTGACGGCCTTGTCCATGCCGCTACCAGTGTCGGCAACGGTGATGCGGATTGCCCGCGAAGCTGTGGAGGGGAACGCGACCTCACGGCAGCGCAGAGTCAGGGTTCCGCCGGAGCGCATGGCGTCGAACGCGTTCGCGACGAGATTGACCAGCACCTGGCGCAGCTCGCCTTCGTAACAGACGAGCTGTGTAGAGCCTTTGCAGTCGTTGACGGCTGTGATGCCGGAGTTCTGAAGACGCGCACGATAGAGGCCGAGCACCGAATCAAACAAGCTGCGCAGATCGACCTCGGTGCGGCCGCTGCTTTGCTTGTGAAATCGCAGCGTGTGCGTGGCAATCTGCGAAACACGCGCGAGCTCATCCTGAGCCATGTGGATGAGTTGCTTGGTCTCGTGATCCATGTCCCGTTTTTCGAGGATGTACAGGAGGTTCGTGACAGCTTCGAGCGGGTTATTGATTTCGTGCGCGATGGAGCTGGCCAGACGGCCCACGGAGGCGAGTTTCTCGGTCTGCAGGAGAGCCTTCTCGGCAAGCTTGCGTGCGGTCGCGTCACGGATAATCGCGGAGTATCCGACAAAGATGCCAGGCGCTTCAAGATGCGGCGTCATGCTGATGGACACATCGACGAGCGCACCATCGTCGCGGCAGCCTTTCGTTTCGGTGACTACCTCAGCGCCGCGCTTCACCTTCTCAATCGTTTTCGCGAGAGCGGTCCGGCTTCCTTCGGAGATCAGGAGATAGATGGACTTGCCCACGGCTTTGTCGGCCGCGAAGCCGAAGATCTGCTGCGCACCGCGGTTCCAGCTCTCGATGAGATCGTCTGCGGAGAGACGGATGATTGCGTCCGACGACCGGCGCACGACTTCAGAGACCTGTTCCGATTCGCGGCGCGCGCGCAGGAGTTCGGACTCGTAGAGACGGCGCTGCTTCGCTCCAAAGGCAGCGAACAGAATGTGCGCGGGCATCTGTCCTTCTTCCGGTCGCAGAACTGCGTTGACCAGAGTGGGAACGCGCTCGCCGTCGTCTTTTAGAAATTCGAAGGAGATTTCTTCCAGAGCGCCGCGCAGCAGCAGGCTGGGCGCGAACTGCGTTTCGTAGAAGATGGCGCCGCCGGGCGTGAGCAGTTCCTGGAAGCGGACATCCGGGATGGACGCCTCGTCTCGCCCGACCAGTTGGAGGAAGGCCTTGTTGGCGTACAGGAGTGTCCCGTCAGTGGCAACCACAGCGTAGCCGCAGGGAAGATGTTCCAGCAGGTCCCAGGCGTGGTTGCGATCTAGGTGCGTGCGGGGACCGGAGTCGGCGCGAGGAACCGCTTGAGCTCCCCGATCACCTGCCGGGGCGCGCTCATGTGCGGGCAGTGTCCGGTCGCCTCCATGATGACGAGTTGGCTGTTCGGTAGGCACTCGTGCACGTATTTTCCCACGCTCAGTCCAGCGATGACATCTTTCTGGCACTGCAGGATGAGGGTCTTCGCTGTGACGTGAGGCAGGTCGGCGCGGTTGTCGGAGAGGAAGGTGACGCGCGCGAAATGGCTTGCAATGAACGGGTCCATGCGGCAGAAACTGGCCTCGAGCTCGGCGGCGAGCTCAGGTGTTTCGAGATTTCCCATGATGAGCGGCGCCATGGTGGCGGCCCAGGCGACATGGTTGCTCTCGAGAGTTTCGAGCAGCCCCTCGATGTCGCTGCGTTCGAAGCCGCCGGTATAGCCGTCGCAGTTGATGTAGCAGGGCGACGGGCCGATCATGGTCAGCGTCTCGATGCGCTCCGGCTCTTCAATGAACGCGAGTGCGCCGATCATGGAGCTCACGGAATGGCCGACGAAGTGGACGTTGTTGAGATCGAGCTCGGAGAGGATCTCGAGGACATCGAGAGCATAGCCACGCAACGTGCTGTAGCGCGTGCGATCGAAGGCCGAAACGTCGGAGAGACCTGAGCCGACATAGTCGAAGAGCACGATTCTGTACTCTGCGGAAAATGCGGGAATGAGATGGCGCCACATGTTCTGATCGCAGCCGTATCCGTGCGCAAACACCAGGGTCTGCTCGCCTGTTCCGGCAACTTTGACGTTGTTTCGCTGGATCGCTTTCATCGTTCCTGATCCGGCTCAGTATCGCAGGGTTTGCCCGCATTGAGCCTTGGTGGTGTAGATCATGGGTTCGCAGTGTTAGATGGCCGAGGGAGCGGATAGGGGTTGTCTCCATGTCTCTGGCGCACGCGGGACGCTCGGACGGCCCTTGAACCAGAAAGATTTTGCGTTCCGAAGACTGCTGCTGAACGTTATGGTTCGTAAGTGAGTTCGGAGGAGAACGGGAATGTTGTGCCGGCGAGCTGTTCCCGGATTCTGCACGGTCGTATTGATCGCGGGCTCTTTATCCTGGCTTGATGCGCAGACGATCGAAAGTGTGCAGCCGATGGCCAGCGATGCGCACCCGTCGTTTGAGGTAGCCACGATCAAGCAAAGTGATTCGACGGATCAAAAACATCGGTTCGAGATTCATGGGCGTCGGATTGTTATCGAAAACCAGACAGTGAACAGCATGATTCGGATGTCGTATGGAATCCATGCGCGGCAGATTGTGAATGCACCGTCGTGGACCGACTCCGAGCGGTTCGATGTGCAGGGCGTGCCCGATGTGGACGGGCAGCCGAACATGGTGCAATTCCACGAGATAGTGCGCAGACTGCTGGAGGATCGTTTCGGGCTGAAGCTGCATACGGAGAAACGGGAGATGGCGCGATACACGCTGACGATAGCGAAGGGCGGGCCGAAGATGGAGGCGACGAAAGGCTCGCCGGATGCGCTCCCTGATACTCGGGTAACTGGGAACGGGACGAGCCGGTCGATGCAGATGGTGAATGTATCGATGGCGGACGTGGCACGGAATCTGCAGCGAGAGTTGGACCGGCCCGTGGTGGATGAGACGGGGCTGAAGGGACGGTATGACTTCACGGTGAAGTGGCTGCGCGCGGATGCGGCTCCGGCAGCGGATGATCCGGACAGCGCTTTGCCCGGAATCTTTACGGCGCTGCAGGAGGAGGTAGGGTTGAAGGTAGAGCCGTCAAAGGGCGACGTGGATGTGCTGGTGATCGAGCACGTGGAGCGGCCGTCTTCGAATTAGCTGCGATCAGTCGCCGGCGGCAGGAGTGGGTGTGGGGCCGCCAGGTCCAGTGGATGTTGCCGGGCGGCGGAGGCCAATCGATTCGAGTGCGGCGCGGCGCCAGCGTGGGAGCGCGAAGCGCAGGCGGTCGAACATGAGGTAGATGACCGGGGTGGTGAAGAGCGTGAGGCACTGGCTCACGATGAGGCCGCCGACGATGGTGACACCGAGAGGCTGGCGGAGCTCGGAGCCGGTGCCGCTGCCGAACGCGAGTGGAACGCCTCCCAGCAGCGCCGCCATGGTGGTCATCATGATGGGCCGGAAGCGCAGCATGCAGGCTTCGTAGATGGCCTCTTCGGGATTCTTGCCGTGCTCGCGCTCGGCGACGAGAGCGAAGTCGATCATCATGATGGCGTTCTTCTTCACAATGCCGATGAGCAGGATGATGCCGATCATCGCGATGACCGAGAGATCGATCTTGAAGATGAGCAGAGCGAGCAGCGCGCCGACGCCCGCGGACGGCAGTGTGGAGAGAATCGTGATGGGGTGGATGAAGCTCTCGTAGAGGATGCCGAGGACGATGTAAACGGTGAACAGTGCGAGCGCGATGAGGATGGGCTCGGACGAGAGCGACTGCTGGAAGGCCTGCGCCGTGCCGGCAAAGGCGCCGTGGACGACCGAGGGCATGCCGATCTGCGTGCGCGCGTTTTGAATCGCGGCGGTGGCGTCAGAGAGTGAAACGTTCGGCCCGAGGTTGAAGGAGAGCGTGACGGCCGGCGAAAGCGCCTGGTGATTGATCGCCAGCGGAAGGCGGTCCGTGACGAGGTGGGTTACGGCGGAGAGCGGAACCTGCGCGCCGGTTGAGGACTTCACGTAGATCTTGCTGAGCGCCCCGGGATCGTTCTGGTAATCCTGCGCGACCTCCATGATGACGTGATATTGATTCAGCTCCTGGTACATGGTGGAGACCTGGCGCTGACTGAAGGCGTCGGAGAGCGTGGCGTCAATGGCGAGCGGGGTCACGCCAAGTCGCGAGGCCGTGTCGCGATCGATGACCAGTCTCGCTTCCAGGCCTTTATCCTCCTGATCGGTGTTGACGTCGCGAAGCTCCGGCAGCTTTTGCATGGCCGCCATGAGCTGCGGAGCCCATGTGTCCAGCTGCTCCTGCGTGTCGGCCGTTAGGCTGTACTGATACTGGGCGGCAGACGAGCGGCCGCCGACATGGAGCTCCTGCGAGGATTGCAGATAGAACTTCACGCCGGGCAGGTTGGTGGTCTTGGGGCGGAGGCGGGCAATGATTGTGTCTGCCGTGTCGCCGGTCTTGAGGCGCTCGTCCTCCGGCTTGAGGACGACGTACATACGCGCGCTGTTGGAGGCGCCCCCGCCGGGGCCACCGCCGCCAACGAAGCCCAACACATTTTCGACCGCGGGATCCTGTTGCACGACGTTTGCAATGCGGGTCATGCTCTCGCGCGTGCGCATGAAGGACGCGTCCTGCTGCGTCTGCAGCGAACCCTGGAGACGGCCGGTGTCCTGCAGCGGGAAGAAGCCCTTCGGGACGATGATGTAGAGATAAATGTTGAGCGCGAAGGTGAGCAGAAAGACGATGAACGTCGTGATCTGGTGGCGGATGACCCAGCGGAGGCCACGCTCGTACTCCGTGGTGAGCCGCTTCAGGTGCCTTTCGCCCATGCGGTAGAACCAGCCCTTGTGGACGGAGGACATGGGCTTGAGGAATTTGGCGGCCAGCATCGGCGTGGTGGTTAGGGAGACGACGAGTGAAACGGCGATGGCCGCGGAAAGCGTGATGGCGAACTCGCGGAACAGCCGGCCGACGAGGCCTCCCATGAGCAGGATGGGAATGAAGACCGCCACGAGCGATGTGGACATGGAGAGGACGGTGAAGCCGATCTCCTTGGAGCCGAGCATCGCGGCCTCGAACGGACCGTGGCCTTCTTCCAGGTGGCGCGTGATGTTTTCGACGACGACGATGGCGTCATCCACGACGAAGCCGGTGGAGATGGCGAGCGCCATCAGCGACAGGTTGTCCAGCGTGTAGCCAAGCAGGTACATGATGCCGAAGGTTCCGAGCAGCGAGAGGGGGACGGAGACCGACGGGATCAAGGTTGTGCGGCCTTCACGCAGGAACAGGAAGACCACCAGGATGACCAGCAGGATGGAGATGATGAGCGTGCGCGTGATGTCCTGGACCGACGCGCGGATGGTGCCGGTGCGGTCGAGGACAACCTGGAGCTTGATGGCGGGCGAGATGGACGCCTGAAGCTGCGGCAGGATGGCGAGCACGTTGTCGACCGTCTGGATGACGTTCGCTCCGGTTGCCTTGAAGACGACGACGAGGATGGCGGGCTTTCCGTTGAAGGTTCCACCCGTGTGGACGTCGGCGACCGAGTCGACGACCTGCGCGACGTCACTGATGCGAACGGTGCCGGAGGCGTTCGCAACGCCGACGGTCTTCACCTGCGAGGTCGCGAAGTTGGTGACGCCGGAGTTGGGCGCTGAGTTGGTGCTGGTGCCGGAGGCGTTGGCGCTGGAGGCCGCGTTGCCGGTGGACGAATTGGAATTCGTCTGGCCGTTGGCGTTGGGGGTGCTGGATGTGGTGGAGCTGACGGCCGAGGCGACGGATTTGGGCAGACCTGTGGCCGCGTTGCCGTTTGAGACCGGGCCCTTGCTGGTGGCGATAATCAGCGGAGCGTACGCGGCGGCGCCGAAGAGCTGGTCCGTGGTGGAGAGCGCCATGCGGTTGGACGGACCGTTGATGTAGCCGGTCGGCTGCATGACGTTGAAGGTGCCGATCGCGGTGCGAACATCCTCCAGCGAGAGGCCTTTGGAAGTGAGCAGATACGGATTGATCTCGAGGCGTACCGCGGGGCTCGACGAGCCGCCGGTATAGACCTGTCCGACGCCCTCCACCTGCGCGATCTTCTGCGCGAGGATGGAGTCCGAGGCGTCGTACATCTGCGGCTTGGGGACGGTATCGGAGGTGAGCGCAAGAATGAGGATGGGCGAGTCGGACGGATTGATCTTGCGGTAGGTGGGGTTCGACGGCATGTTCGCCGGCAACTGGGCGCGGGCTGCATTGATGGCGGCCTGCACGTCGCGGGCGGCGCCGTTGATGTCCCGGTTGAGGTCGAACTGGAGGATGACGCTGGTCGATCCGGTACCGGAGGTGGAGGTCATCTCATTGACGCCGGCGATGCGCGAGAACTGGCGCTCGAGCGGCGTGGCGACGGCAGACGCCATGGTCTCGGGGTCGGCGCCGGGCAGGGATGCGCCGACGGAGATGACGGGGTACTCGACCTCAGGGAGTGAAGAGACGGGGAGAAGTTCGTACGCGACAGCGCCGGCGATGATGATCGCGATGGAGAGCAGGAAGGTCGCGACGGGGCGCTTGATGAACGGCGCGGAGAAGTGGACCGTCTCGACCTCGCCCGAGCTGGACTGGCCGAGCGGGGCGTCGGATTCGGTGGTCTGGCGATGAACCTTTTCGCGGTCGGCTGCAGTGGCGCGATCTTCGGGCGCGCGTTCACCGGCGACGTCGTCTGGGCCAAACACGCCGCGAAGCTCATCCTGATCACCAGGACGCGGCTGGTCGCGAGGGTCTTTGTCGCCGGGTTTGGGGTCGGTGAAGGACATTAGAAAAAGATGAGGTGTTTCTTTCGCTTCGTAACTGTGGCCATGGGATCGCAGATCGGGACGACTCTTCCGAGAACGACAAAATGCTGCGGGTCCTTACTGCTGACTGGCTGGTGTGGCTCCGGAGGTATGTCGCAGGAGTCCGGGTTCATGAGTTCGAATGAGATAACAATCGGGCACTCTCGTGACCCCGTAGACGCGCCGGATTTCGAAGCTTCGATAAGGCGAACTGCCGCCGGTTGAAGCATCGGTGGCCCTTGAAGCATCCGTGAGACCTTCGCATTCCCATTGTGATCGAAGGATGCCAGTAGAACGACGGTGCCGGAGACGCGAGCGGCCTGTGCGATTGGAGGATAGAACTTCGTGCCCGATTCCGGTAGGCGTGTGATGCCGCATGAGGCCGACTGCGCGGGAAGGAGGGCCGTGCCAGCGAGCAGCAGCATCGCCATTGCGGTTCGCGCGATAGCCCACCCTCTCGCTGCGCGTCGAGTGTGGGGCGCGCGGCATGGGTTACTCGCTCGTCTGGTCAAGCTGCTGTCCTGCATATCTAATCCCTGCTATGTTGACGACTTTCTCAGCTTCCACGACCTCGAAGATTACAGAGACTCGCCGTTCAAAGCCGATGGATCGCTGATCGAACTTGATTCCCTCGCGATGCTCTCCGCGATGCGGCGCAATTGCCAGCTCATCACAGAAGGCTTTAAGTCTCGCCATGTACCGGGCCGCAACCCGTCTTGATTCCCGAGCGGCAATGTAATCCCGAAGCTTCTTCAGCTGAGCACGGCACTCGACCGTGTAAATGACCCGAAACACTCTTCTCTATTCCCCGTCCTCAGAGTCGTCCAAAAGTCCTTCAAAGGCCTGGTCACTCGTCAGACCGCTGGATGGATCACGATGAAGGGCTTCGAGGCGGCGCGCGCCCTCGGTGTTCATCCAGCGAGTCAAATCATCCTGATCGATCGGATCAAACAATGTCTGCGACAGAAGCATCGATTCAACATATTCACTCTCGCTCGTATAGACGCCTTTGGCGACCTGCTCGCGTAGGTGCTGGGCGACATCCTTTGGCAGCGTGAGCGTGAGGTGCAGCGTCTCATTCGTGCTGGTTACAAGAGCCATGAGTCCTCCTTCTTGCGAATAGTGTGCATAGTCTAGTCTCCCGGTGCCGGTTGCGGCAGGCCGCCACCGTCGCCATGATTCGGTGGGTGCTTGCCGCCGTGGGTGTGCTCGTAGAACTCTTCGTCGGCCTTGGCGGTGCCAAGGTACTTGCGGCCGATGCGGTCGAAGAACAGATAGACGACCGGCGTGGTGAAGAGCGTAAGCACCTGTGAGATCAGCAGGCCGCCGATGATGGTGATGCCGAGCGGGGCGCGCAGCTCGGAGCCGGTGCCTGTGCCGAATGCCAGCGGAACAGCGCCAAGCAGCGCGGCCATTGTCGTCATCATGATGGGGCGAAAGCGCAGCAGGCACGCCTGATAGATGGCCTCTTCCGGCGTCATGCCCTGCTCGCGCTCGGCTTCGAGAGCGAAGTCGATCATCATGATGGCGTTCTTCTTCACGATGCCGATCAGAAGGATGATGCCTATCAGCGCGATGACCGAGAGCGACTTGCCGGTGATGAGCAGCGCGAGGATGGCGCCGACGCCGGCAGACGGAAGCGTGGAGAGAATTGTGACCGGGTGGATATAGCTCTCATACAAAACGCCGAGCACGATGTAGACGGTGATAAGCGCGGCGAGAATCAGCAGCGGCTCGTTGGTGAGCGAGGCCTCGAACGCAGCCGCCGTGCCCTGGAAGGCAACGTTGACGCTGGGCGGCAGGTGCATGCCGGCGACTGTCTTGTTGATGGCGTCGACAGCGTCGCCGATGGACTTACCGTTGGCAAGATTGAAGCTGATGGTCGTGGACGGGAACTGGCCCTGGTGACCGATCGAGAGCGACGTGGGTTGCGTCGTCAAGGTGGTGAACGTGTTGAGCGGGACCTCGCCGCCGTTGGAGCTCTTCACGTAGAGATTGTCGAGCGAGTTCGCCGTGCGCTGGAAGTTCGGTGGCACCTCGAGGATCACGTGGTACTGGTTCTGCTGCGTGAAGATGGTCGAGACCTGGCGCTGTGCAAAGGCATCGTCGAGCACGTTGTCGATGGAGGACGGCGTGACGCCGAGCCGGCTTGCGGTGTCGCGATCGATGACCAGCGTGGCGCCCATGCCGTTGATCTGCTGATCGCTCGTGACGTCTGTGATGACGCTGCCGAGCGCTCTGAACTGCTTCACGAGTTGGACGGTGATCTGGGCGAGCTCAGCGGGGTCGGGGTCTTCAACGGAGTATTGATACTGCGTGCGCGAGATGCGGTCCTCGACCGTGAGGTCCTGCGCGGGCTGCAGGAAAGTCCCCATACCGGGGATCTGGTTCAGCCGGGTCTGCAGTCGTTGAATGATTTGCTGCGCAGTGTCCTTGCGCTGGTCGCGGTCTTTGAGGTCGATCTGGATGCGGCCCGAGTTCAGCGTCGCGTTGGTGTTGTCGATGCCGATATAGCTGGAGAGCGACACAACATCAGGGTCCTCGAGGATGGCGCGCGCGACCTGCTGCTGCCGCGCCTGCATGGAGGAGAACGACGTGCTCTCGTTGCCCTCGGTGATGGCCATGATCACGCCCGTGTCCTGCGACGGGAAGAAGCCCTTGGGCACAACCACGTACAGCCATAGCGTGAGCACAAGCGTCGCCGCCGTGACGATCAGCGTAAAGGTCTGGTGCCGCAGCACCCACTGCACGCCCTCGCCGTAACGCGCGATGGTCCACTCGAACCACTCTTCGCTCTTGCGATAGAAGGCGTTCTGCGCGGACTTCGGCTTGTGCTTCAGCAGGCGGGCGGACATCATCGGCGTGAGTGTGAGCGAAACGACCGCCGACACGAGAATGGTCACCGCGAGCGTGACGGCGAACTCGCGGAAGAGCCGGCCCACGATGTCTCCCATGAACAGCAGCGGGATCAGCACGGCGATCAGCGAAACGGTCAGGGAGAGAATCGTGAAGCCGATCTGCTCGGAGCCTTTAAGCGCGGCATCGAGCGGACTGTCACCCATCTCGAGATAGCGATCGATGTTCTCGATCATCACGATGGCGTCGTCCACGACGAAGCCCGTTGAAATGGTGAGCGCCATCAGCGAGAGGTTGTTCAGCGAGTAGCCGAGCAGATACATGATGCCGAAGGTGCCGACAATGGAAAGCGGCACGGCGACGGCAGGGATGATGGTGGCCTTCACGCTGCGCAGGAACAGGAAGATCACCAGGATCACGAGACCGATGGTGAGGCAGAGCTCGAAGTTGACGTCGGTGATCGAGGCGCGGATGGTGTTGGTGCGGTCGGTCAAGACCTGCAGATTGACGCCGGCAGGCAGCGATTCGCGCAGCTTGGGCAGCAGCGCCTGCACCTCCTTGACCACGCCGATGACGTTCGCGCCCGGCTGGCGCTGAATATTGATGATGATTCCCGGTTTGAGGAACGCCTTCGATGCCGGCACGTGCACAATGGTGCCGTCGGGCTGCTTTTCATCGTGCGCAGGTTGGGCCGCGTAGCCCATCCACGCTGCCTGATACAGATTCTCCGCACCGTCGACGACGTTCGCCACGTCTTTCAGCCGGACCGGCGAGTTGTTGCGATACGCAACGATTACGTCTTCGTAGTCGCCCGCCGACATGAGCTGATCGTTGTCGCCGATGGTATAGGCCTGGCGCGGCCCGTTGAGCGAGCCTTTGGCCTGGTCCACGTTCGCCGTGCCAATCGCCGAGCGGATATCCTCCAGCGACAGGCCGTAGCTGGCAAGCTGTGCCGGGTTGGCCTGGATGCGCACCGCCGGCTTCTGGCCGCCCGCAATCGAAACCAGGCCGACGCCCGAGAGCTGCGAAATCTTCTGCGCGAGAGTGGTGTCGGCGAGATCCTCGACCTTTTGCAGCGGAATGGTATCGGAGGTAAGCGACAGCGTCAGGATCGGGGCATCCGCCGGATTCACCTTCGCGTAGACAGGCGGGTTGGGCAGGTCCTGCGGGAGATAGCTATACGCCGCGTTGATGGCGGCCTGCACGTCCTGCTGGGCGACGTCGATCGACTCAGAAAGGGTGAACTCCAGCGTGATGATGGAGCCGCCACCGGAGGAGATGGAGGTCATCTGCTGGAGTCCGGGAATCTGCCCGAACTGCCGCTCCAGCGGTCCGGTCACCGACTGCGCCATCACGTTGGGGCTGGCGCCAGGGTAGTAGGTCTGGACCTGGATGATCGGGTAATCGACCTCGGGCAGCGCCGACTGCGGAAGCTCCAGCCAGGCGACGAAGCCCGCAAGCAAAATGGCCACCATCAGGAGTGAGGTGGCCACCGGCCGCAGAATAAATGGCCGTGACGGACTCATTATTGCGTGCCTCCGCCGGATGGGGCGGATCGGCCGCCGTTCTGATTGCGGTTCTGGCCCCTGTGCTGGCCGTTATTTTGGCCATTGCCCCGGCCGCTGCTTTGGCCATTGCTCTGCGCATTACCCCGTCCGTTGGCCTGTGCCGCTTGCTCGGTACTGTCCGGCGGAACAGGCGAGCTGCCGGTAAGGCCGCCGGAGCCGGCCGCGGGCGCAGACGACTGCGCATTCGGATTCGCCGCGCCCACCGAGCCTCCGCTGTTCGTAGCGGGAATGCCGCGAGCCTGCGATGGCGTCACCGGCGAGCCGTCCACCAGCTTCTCCTGGCCATCGACCACGACCTGCTGACCCGGCTTGAGATCGGTGCTGTTCGAGAGCACAGAGTTGGTGCCGATGGTGAAGTCGACGTGAATGGGAACCGTGTCGGCGTGGAACTGCTGGCGCGTCTTGCCATTGCGGCCACCCCCACCCCCACCCCCTTCTCCCGCGCCCTGCCCGTTGCCGGAGGATGCGGGTGCGGCCGCTTTGGAGTTGCTGCTGCTCGTGGTGGTCGCGGTCTCTCCGGGCAGGTTCTTGATCTTGTCCGGCGGCGTTGGGCCAGGGTTCACGACGAAGACGTAATCGCCCTGGTTGCCGTTCTCAATCGCGGCAGTGGGCACAACGATCGCATTCGGCCGCTGGCTCAGGATGAGCCGAACATTCACAAACTGGTTCGCGAACAGCGAGTTGTCGGAGTTGTCAAAGACAGCCTTCAGCTTGGCGGTGCCGGTGGTCGTGTCGATCTGGTTGTCGATGGTCAGCAGCGTGCCGCTGGCAATCTTGTGTGCGTCGGTACGGTCATAGGCTTCGACGACCAGCTTCTTGCCGCCGCGCATCGCCTGCTGCACCTGCGGGAGCTGGTCCTCGGGCAGCGTGAAGATCACGGCGATGGGATGGATCTGCGTGATGACCACCAGGCCGGTCGAGTCGGACGCGTGGACAATGTTGCCCGGATCGACGAGGCGCAGGCCGACAACACCGTCGATCGGCGAATAGATCTTGGTGTAGCCGAGGTTGACGCGCGCCGCTTCGATCGCGGCCTGATCGGCTTTGATCGAGCCGGCCGCCTGTCCTTGATTTGAGACCTGCGCCTGCTGCTGCTCTTTCGAGACAACGCCGGCCTCGTACAGCGCGGTATAGCGCTCGGCCTCAGCCTGCATGTTCTTCAGATTGGCTTCGTCTTTCGTGAGCGTGCCGATGGCCTGATCCAGCGTGGCCTGGTAAGGGCGCGGATCGATCTGGAGAAGGAGCTGCCCCTTGCGGACGGACTGCCCTTCGCGGAAGTTCACCTGCAGGAGCTGGCCGTCGACGCGGGTGTGCAGCGTGATGGTGTTGTACGCCGTGACCGTGCCCAGCGCGGTAAGGAAGACCGGAACCGTCTTCTGCTGAACGGCAGTGATCTGGACGGGTGTAGGACGGTTGGCGGCGGCGGCCTGCCTGGCGGCCTGCTGCTCGGCCGCGACGTTGTTGGAGTGAATGCGCCAGACGATGAAGCCGATGATCGCCAGGACAATCAGCAGGACGATGATCAGACGGCGGCGGCTGCCGGGACGGCGGCCACCGGGCTCAGAGGCATGCTCGGGCAAAAGGTGCGATGGATCGTCAACGGTACTGGAGCGAATCTGTCGCTCCGCCGTAGTCACACGGGGCATGGCGCCAGCAGCATTGTGGCTGGAAGAGGCAGACATGAAGATCGAAGAACTCCTGCGAAGCTGTTGGAACCAAACTTAGTAAGACGCCTGTGTACCTTGACAGGTGGGCCATGCCGCGCCGAATGCCGGTGTCCCGAGGGACGAGGCGGCGCCTTCCCCATGATACTGACGGTATAGTGACGAAGAGCGCACCTTCAAGGTTTCGCACCATGATTTCGGACAGCGGCGTACAATCCGGAGCCCCTCCGGTGATGGAGGGAGAGGTGAGCGTGGGAGATCCTGTTCCCGGGCAGGCCACGCTCGCGCCGGGCGTGCCACTGTGCGTGGATCTGGATGGAACGCTGGTGAAGTCGGACACGCTCGTCGACTCGGTGCTGGTGCTGGTGCGGCAGAGGCCGGCTGGAATACTTCGTATTCCGAGCTGGATCGCGCAGGGCAAGGCACAGTTTAAAAAACATGTAACCTCCGCCGTCACGCTGGACGTAGAGCATCTGCCCTACAATCGGCCGCTGCTGGAGTGGCTGCGCGCCGAGCATGGCGCCGGCCGCGCGATTTATTTAGCCACTGCGGCAGACCGCACGTTGGCCGATCGCGTGGCTGAGCACCTGGGGATATTCGCGGGCGTGCTCGCCTCCGACGGCAACACCAACCTTGCCGGCAAGAACAAGCTCGAGGCGTTTCGGCAGCACTTCGGCGAGCGGTTCTGCTACATCGGCAACGCCAAGCCGGATGTGGCGCTGCTCTGCGCGTGCGAGAGCCCGATGACGGCAAACCCGCATGGCGCGCTCACGACAGGCCTGCGCAGAGCAGGCAAAGTCCCGGCCGCGACCTTCCACGACCGTACCCCAGCCGTGAAGAGCTGGCTGCGCGCCATACGGCTGCACCAGTGGGCCAAGAACACGCTGATCTTCGTGCCGCTGCTGCTGGCACATGCATGGAGCGTGCCGACGGTTGCGGGAGGACTCGTCGCATTTTTGAGCTTCGGGCTGTGCGCGTCGGCGACCTACATCATCAACGACCTACTGGATCTGGAGGTGGACCGCAGGCACCCGCGCAAGCGTCGGCGTCCATTCGCGGCGGGCGATCTGTCGGCGATTGCGGGCGTGAGCGCGGTCGTGGTGATGATGGCAGCGGCTTTCGTGCTGGCGTTTCTGGTGCCGCATGTGATCCTGGCTCTGCCTGGGCAGCATGGCGTGCTGTTGCCGCACAAGTTTGTGGAGTGGCTGGCGCTGTACACGGTGACGACGCTGTCGTACTCGCTGTACCTGAAGCGGATCCTGCTGCTGGATGTATTTGTGCTGAGCGGCCTCTACACCGTGCGCATCCTGGCAGGAAGCGCGGCAACCACGGTGCCGATCTCGGAATGGCTGGGCGCGTTCAGCGTCTTCTTCTTCCTCTCACTGGCCTTCGTGAAGCGCTTCAGCGAGCTGGAGAGCCTGCGGGAGCGGGGCGGCGCCGCGGCGGCCGGCCGGGGGTATCACATCAGCGACGTCGAACAACTGCGCGCGTTCGGCACGGGATCGATGTTCGCCGCCGTTCTCGTGACGACGTTGTACATCTCCAATCCGCAGACGAGCCTGCTGTACACCCACGCGCTGCGGCTCTGGCTGGTCATCCCGGTGCTGCTGCTGTGGCTGAGTCAGGTGTGGATGCTGGCCAGCCGGGGCCAGATGCACGACGACCCGGTAGTCTGGGCGATCACCTCCAAGCGCAGCCTGCTGCTGGGCGCAGTGATGGCCGTAATCGTGTGGTCGGCGGTGTAGGCCAAGTAGACTGTTAATAGAAATGGATTTCTCCCAACTGACAGACTTTTCTCCGTCATCGCTGGATGCCGCGTTCGCCGCGGTAGAGGCAGAGGCGCGTGCGCAACTGGCTGCTCCTGACTTCGACGCCGAGGCGTTTCGGCTCGCCTGGCTGGGGCGCAAGCAGGGCCGCCTGAAGGCGATCTCGGACGCGTGGCTGAAGTCCGCGCCGGCTGATGCGAAGCGGCTGATCGGGCAGCGCTTCAACGCGCTCAAAGAGGCGATCGAGGCGGCCGTGGAGACCGCGGCCGCGCGCCCAAAAGCGGCGGTTGGCACGACGATCGACATCACACTGCCCGGCATCGCCCAGAGGATCGGAGCGGAGCATGCGCTGGTGCGCACGATGCAGGAAATCGTCACGGTCTTCGAGCGCATGGGCTATTCCGTCGGCCTGGGCCCGGAGGTTGAGACCGACTTCTATAACTTCGAGGCGCTGAACTTCCCGCCCAACCACCCCGCCCGCGATACCCAGGACACCTTAGTTATCGCCAATCAGGAGAATAAGTTAGCGCGGGAGCGGCTGCTGATGCGAACACATACGTCGCCCGTGCAGATTCGCTCAATGATTCAACAAGATCCGCCGCTGCGGCTGGTAATTCCGGGCAAGGTGCACCGCAATGATGCGGCGGATGCGACACATTCCCCAGTTTTTCATCAGGTTGAGGGCTTGTGTGTGGATGTAAACATCACATTCTCGGACCTTAAAGGGACGCTGGACCATGCGATGAAGGCGTTCTTTGGCTCGGGGGTGAAGACGCGGTTCTTCCCATCGTTTTTCCCCTTCACGGAGCCTTCGGCGGACGTTCAGATCTCCTGTATCTTCTGCAATGGCAAGGGTTGCAGGAAGTGCAAGCACTCCGGATGGATTGAACTTCTGGGCTGCGGGATGGTAGATCCGGCGGTGTTTGAGGCGGTCGATAAGAAGCGTGCGGAGCTTGGCCGCGAACCGGCCTATAACACCCGCAGAATCAGCGGGTTTGCCTTTGGGATGGGCGTCGACCGGATCGCGATGATGAAATATGGAATCAGCGATATTGGACTTTTGTATTCAGGGGACGTGCGCTTTTTAGAGCAGTTTGCGTAGGTTTTGAACGGTTTTGAGAGGTTTTGAACGCGCCAATTTCAGGCAAGATGCACTGATTCAGGGCATATCCGCAAAGCCATAGCGAGTTATAACAAGATTACGAGGTTTAAGTGTGATGGCTTAAACCGCTTAAACTTCTTATAAACTGTCGCTATGGATCCCGTTCGAAACCCTTATTCGCCCGGCGCTGGAACTCCTCCTCCGGAGCTCGCCGGCCGGGAACGGTTGCGGGAGCAGGTGCGGATTGCGCTTGCGAGATTGCGCGCGGGGCGCTCAGCCAAGAGCGTGCTGATGGTTGGCCTGCGCGGTGTCGGCAAGACTGTATTGCTGGATCAGCTCATGCGGGACGCCGAGGCGGACGGCATCTGCACCGTGCGGTCGGAGACACCGGAAAACCGGTCGCTGCCTGCGCTTCTTGCTCCGCAGATACGTCTCGCTCTGCTGCATCTGAACCGCACCGAGTCAGCGAAGGAAGCCGTCGCGCGGGGGCTGCGGGCGCTGGCGGGATTCGCGATGGCGCTCAAGGTGAAGTATCACGATCTGGAGGTTGGCTTTGACGCGGTGCCCGAGCCCGGTCTAGCGGA